>Ga0180437_10001587_pt1 | contig 38676 bp, 36 predicted proteins | sample SS_ome_4_FD_132410 | JGI IMG/M metagenome (GOLD analysis project Ga0180437, IMG submission 132410) | Hypersaline lake sediment archaeal communities from the Salton Sea, California, USA - SS_3_D_1 metaG | ecosystem: Environmental > Aquatic > Non-marine Saline and Alkaline > Hypersaline >...
GAGAATGGGTACCTGCGTCAATTCTATGATTTGAGGCCTTCTGCAAACTCCCTTGCAGCTTTCATGTCTTCCTCGTTTGGTCGCCCCAGGTTTATGCCATCAGGGCTGAGCGCCGTATCGAAACCGAGACAGCTGTACTCTCCGACTATCTCAAACTTTTTTTCCCTGAGCCTTTGTTTGAAGAGGTCATGAGCCTTCGCACTGTAGGCTTTGGAACCTGTAGTAGAGAAAAGAAATGCCATTTTCCCTTCCTGTGGTGGAAGCCCTTCGATGAGATTGTACATCTTTTCGTGAAACTTCCCGTAATAGATGCCAGATCCGAAACCGACGAGCTCGGTTTCAGAGACATCATGAGGTTGTGTTTCATCGGATTTCAGCAGCCGGCAATCCAGTGCTGCTGAAATCACCTTTGCGATCTTTTCGGTATTCCCGTGATGCTCGGAATGATACACGACCAGTGTGCGCATACTTTGTCTCCTCCTCATTTCACGTTATTGGAAAAAATATTTTCAGGGATGTGTTTGATTTTCCCCCTTCATGAGTTAGAATTTACTATAGGAGCCATACATTAATGAGTGAATTTGCAATCCAGGATGACCAGAGGCTCGAGAAACAGGACCCCAATGCAAAGATCGACACTCTGGAAATCAACCGGGTCTGGCGCAACAGGCGGAACATAAAAACCTCCAACACACAGGCGTCCTTTATCCGCTATCTCTTTATTGAATACCGGAAAATCCGTTATTTCGGAAATGTGACCCATATTTTTTTCCCGAGGGTGTTTCCACCCGGTGTACAGCTGAGCAAAGATGTGGGAATTACCTTCGAAAAATACCTGCAGCCATGCGCTCTCAAGCTTTTCGAAGTTCTCTCCGTGATTCTCAACACCGGGTGGCATTACCTGGACAAGATAGAGTACAACCTCATCGTGATTATGAAAAAGATCTGCGAAAAAATCGGAAAAACTGATTTTTCACTTCTCGACTGCGGTGACAGGAACCTGGTGGACCGGTTCCGTTCCCTGGAATCCCTCTTCCTCGTCCTCCATCATGAATCCGATCAGCTTGAGCTCCTCTATACTGCCCTGAAGCGGGTTGTGAAGAAGCTTCCGGGCCCAGAAAGGGATGGAGGTGAAGTGGTGCTGCTCGCAAGAAGAATACTTGGCAGAGACGATGAGCTTCCCTCCCTGTACAACTTCCTGCTCGGGTTGAACATGCTGAAGTACAGGCGGTACTTTGATCTTCAGGAACTCATCCAGACGAACTGCGGTGAAGTGGTGAGCAATCAAGCGTACGAGTGTGGGAAAGACACACAGAAGGAGATCGATCTCTACACAGAGGAAACCATTAAAGCACTCCATCTTCTTCAGAAAAGGAGAATGGAAATCGCACGCGTGAAGCGTCATGTTCCTATTGACGAGACCGATGAGTACAGCTTCAAGATACTCGAATATTTCTATGAATCAACTGAGAAAACGAAAAAGCAGTGTTTCTCCGATGACCGGGAAGATGTGCTTTGTCTTTCGGGGAGACTTTTCAGCATATTCGTGAGTTCCTTTGAGCACATACTGAACGGAAAGATCCTCATTCCTGGTTCAGGCAGAGTGGAGCTTTTCTCCAAAAGTTTCTTTCAGATGGAGCTTGCGAGAGTGAGCTCGCTCATCGAAAAGCTCGGAAAACTCTCATTCCATTTCCAGTACCATTTTACGCTCGAACAGTACCTGGTCCTCAGGCAGCCAGGGAAGGTGATTCACAGGCTCGAGGCCGAGGCGAAACAACTCATAGACGAGGGACTCGCCCATCTCTCCAGAATTGGTATGAAGCTCGAGTATGTTCTGCGAATGCGCGTGCCGAAGAAAAATGAGAATGATGCGGATATTCCGCTCGAGCCGGGTATCCTGAGCGGAAGAGCATTTCACCTCCCGTATGAAGGGAGGGTTATCAAGTACAAGAGCAGGCTTGGGGGAAAGACGGTCGCTGAGGCGCTCGCATTCATCGTGCGCATCTGTTTTTTATCAGGTCTATATTTCCGAACCCCCGAACTGTTCGGGCTCCTCGGAGAGGAGGAAGCGGTGAACAGGGAGATTCAGTCAAAGCTCGAAGCGATCGGGCGCATTGCACAACCGCATGTGTTGCAGGAGCTGAAAAATCTGTTTTCTCCCTCTGATTTCGTCAACCTTTCTCCCAAATCCCACTGATAAAGATGTCCCCGCACAGCTGATTCTTCCCATTGACATGGTTCGTACTCTTAGTTACCATAGAGAAGGATATGTATTCTTTATTCAATCCATGGGTGTAACAATCCGGATGAAGCAGACCCCATTTGCGCTTATCTGCGCTCTTCTCATCGTTTCCTGCGGCAGTGTTCGGGTACAGAAAAATACGCTGATTCCGCCGGGCTGTGTCCTCCCAGAGGTGAAAGAACAAGAGCGCTCTCTGGAACTGGGAGGAGGGAACAGGCTCGTGGTGCACCGCTTTGCCAATGGGCTTGAAGCGGTTCTCATTGAAATGCCCGGATCAACGGTGAGCTACGGGGCAATCGCGGTGGGTGTCGGTGGACGATACGAGCCTGACAGTCATGCGGGTATATCCCATTTGCTCGAGCACCTCATCTTCAAGGAAAATGAGGAATCGAAACCCCTCACAGCGATACGGAGCACAGGAGGCAGCATCAACGCTCTCACGGATATGGAGCAGACCACCTACTATTTTACGGTGAGGCCCGAGCACTTTCCCAATTCGATGAGAGCGCTCAGCGCAATGGTCCTGGAGCCCGGATTCACAGGGGAAGATCTCGAAAAGGAACGGGAGGTGGTGCTTGAAGAGCTTGCCATGGGAAAAAACGATCCCAGAGCCCTTGCAATTTACTCCCTGGTAAAAGAAGTATTTCCCGAATCTCCACTCACCAATCTGGTTATCGGGACGAAAAGATCCATCAGGCGCATCAGTCTTGAGGACCTCAGGGAGTTCCACCGCGCATACTATGTGCCCGACAACATGGTGGTGGTCGCAGCGGGAAGGATCGATTCAGCTGTAGCCCGCGGGGTGATCGAGGAGCTGTTTGGACAGCAGGTGCGGAGTCCGGTTCCTGCCGTCTCTTTCAGCCCTCCTGAAATCGGTCTCCACAGTGTTTCGAAAAAAATACCGGTCAGGCAGTCGTTCTTCATCACCGCACTTCTCACTCCGGGGATGGAATCCGAGGAATACCCTGCGATGCAGCTGCTGGATGTTCTCATGGGATCGACTGCCGGGTCCATTCTCTATAGAAGGATCGTCATCGAGGAGGGGTTGACTGCCGAATTCTCCCAATTCTGGTATCCCTTTTCTGATTCAGGGGTGTGGGCACTCTTCTTCAGCCTTCACCCTGATGACATGGAAACAGTCTCGGGCATCGTCTCAGAGGAGTTCGATAAGATTCTGAGAGGCGAATTCAGCCGGGAAGATTTATTGCGTGCACGTCGAACACTCCTGGCACGGAAGAGCATCCAGCTTCATACACCGGAGGCTATTGCAGGGTTCCAAGTAGAAAATCTGCGGTACAGAGGTAGTGTGGAAACCTTTGAAGAGTATACCCAAAGGATTGAACGCATAACACATGAGGAGCTCATAGACGTGGCTGCGCGATTCTTCTCTCCGGAAAACCGTGTGACCGTAGGACTGTCTCCTGCCAGGGGACCCGAAAAGTGGTTTCTGGCGTTGAAATTCTTGCTCACAAAGAAGCTGTAACAATGAAACAAAAAGGGATCGTGACACATATCTTCATGGTGCTGTTCTTCCTGCTCTCTGCGGGTTCTGCCGGTGCCGAGGTCGCCCATCGGACCCTCGCCAACGGGCTTACCCTCCTGCTTACCGAGGGAGGGGGAACACACAGTGCAGGGATCTGTGTCCTCGTTGAGGGAGGGACCCGGTATGAACCGGAGGCGAGAAGAGGCACCTATGTGCTTTTGCCTCCAATGCTGAAAAGGGGAACCCTGCTTCGCACATCAGATGAAATACTGAAGCAGATCGCGGTGCTTGGAGACTCCTTTGATTTTTCAACAACAATGGAGTGCTTCAGAATTACCGCGACTGTACCCACTGGCAGGGTTGGAGAGTCGATCGAGCTGCTCGGGGATCTGATGGCGTCCCCGTGTTTCCCTGATGAGGAGTTGGAAAAGGAAAAGTACATTGCCCTTCAGGCAGTGAGGAGCAGGCAAGATTCACCGCTTTTGCGGCTCATCGACCTCTACAGCTCGGTGTTTTATCCGGACTTTTTTTCACCTGAGAAGGATCGTGTTGCTCACATAGGAAAAGTCGAAAAGAAGGATATTGCCAGGCTTCACAGGGAGTTTTTCGTGGCTGGGCGTATTGTGGTTTCGATAGCTGGAGCCTTTGATCCATCAGCAGTGTGGGAACAAGCAGAGCACAGTTTCAGTGTTCTTCCTCCTTCCTCTGCAGGCATCAGAAATGAAGCACCGGTGCAGCGGGATATGCCCCTTCCCCTGTATAGAGAGGAAAAGGGAGGACTCACCCAGGCGGGCATTCTGATTGGAACAAGGCTTGAAGGGTTCGAGCGTGCACAGGAGCCGGTCCTCACGGTACTGCGCGGATTGCTGCGCAGCTCAATCGGCGGGCTCCTCTTTGATGAATTAAGGGAGAAACAGGGGCTGGTATACGACATCGGCGTGTATCACTCCCTGCGGATGCGGCCCTTCAGCTTTTTTGTCTACGGCACCTCGAGGAAGAAAAACGTGAAGAGGCTCTCGAGGGAGATTCAGCGCCTCCTGAACAGCCTGCGGAATAACCCTCCATCTGAAGAGGCGGTTCAGCTCTCAAGGGAGTACTGTAAGACCAGCCTCGCAATCTCATATCAGGAGCCTGTAGTACAAGCCGAGTATCATGCTCTCCAGTATATGCGCGGAGAGAGGATATTGAGCTTTGAAGAACGCCTGGAGGCGATCGATGGGGTGGATGCGCAGGACATCGGAAGATTCCTGAAGACCTATTTTCCAGAAGAGTGGACCGTGCTCGTGGTCAGGTGATCAGGACAAGGATTCTTCAGGTTCTTTGATCACACGCCACCGGTGCGTGGAGGATGGGAGGAAGTTTTTTCCCACATCAGGCGGATTCTTCGGGTGAGCTCGGATCTCTCTCCTGGATCGGAGGAGGGAATGAGCCTTCCCACTTCTTCGAAAAATCGGTTCCTCGCATCGAGGTCACTTTTGAAGCGCTGAGCAATGTCCCCACTCAGAAGTCCGAGGCCGAGTGTTTTCAGAAGCAAGGTATGGCCGTTCACTATTCGTGCCCCCGCGATAAAATCGTCGTGAAAAGGCTTGAGCGCATCGGTAAAAAAGTCATCGACGAACTTCTGACCGTTTTTGTTCATTTCAGTCCCCACCACCACAGGCAGCTTCCGCATCCTCGCGCCTTCCATTATTTCGCCGAGTTTTTTTACCTTGACACTCTTTTCCGAAGCGTCAGCAATGTTCCAGTTCCTGTCTGGAACGATCGCAAGGCAGGCTGCCCCTTTGTGGATCAGGAAATCCAGAAATTCGTCTGCATTTTCCTCCCCAATGCTCGTTCCGTCCAGCCACCCGGCGGTGGGAACTGCCCCGAATCCACGAACCATGGAGAACATCTCTTCAAGAGACGGAAAGTTCTCCCTGTCTGGAGTGCAGTAGCCAGGCCCGCCGTGCTTCATGAGTTTGGCGCGTATGAGCATCTGAAGATCAACCGGTCTTTCGAGGAGCTGAGTCACTTCCTGAAGCCTGACCTGCATGGCATCGGCCCAGAAGCGTGCCCTTTCCTCTTTCCGGGGAAATAACCTCTTCGATTTTTCCTCCATCGCAACCAGCATGTGCCGCTCTGTTGCGTTCCCTGCTGGTGTGAGTGGAAGAACTTCCTTTTCGTAGCTGAGCTCGAGTTTCGGAAGGAAGCGGTTGAGTTTCCCCAGCATGAGTTCGTTCCTCCGCCGCGCAAGGGCAGCCATCTTCTTCAGAGCTTTGCGGGACCCTGAATCAGCTGAACCAGGATCGACGAAACCGTATCCCATCGCATAGTAGATACCGGGCTCCTTCGGGGAGTTTATTTCACGGTCTTTCCACTCATCGATGAAAACCCTGGATTCGATGCCTGCGCTGGCGCGGAGCCCGAGAAGCGCACAGGCCTCGAGGAACTCCTCTACGCCGTCGAGTACATCGAAGTCGATGATACCTACTGTGTACAGGCCGCGTTTTTTCGCTTCCCACGCGATTGCAGATGGGGAATAGTGATACGCGTTGAAGGAGAAAAATGTGTGGCAGTGCAGATTCACGATCGGGAGTTCGGGAACAGGGGCGATCTCACCGTACACCATGAGTCGGTGAAGCTCTTCGAGCGCGTTTCTTCTCTGTTCTTTTTCAAAGCTCCCCAGAAGGATCTCGAGTTCAAGCTGCTTTTTCACGGGTTGCTCCTTAGTTGTGCGACATGTATTGAATTTATCACTCCCAGACAGGGAAACATCAAGCAATTTTTAAAGGAAGGGGTATTGAATGCACGGGTTTTTCATGCAGAAGATGATGCTGACTGAAAGAATGATGGCGGGTACTGTGTATTCTCCCTCAGTGATCCGGGAGACCCTGTGTTTGTAAGCAGAAACCGATCAGCGGTTTAAGCTCTCTGAAGGGGTGCTTCGATCCAGATAGATATCCTCACTCTCCTTTTCCTGACCATTTCCATCAGCATCGAGCGGATTCAGCTCCCCGGAGAAACTGACCTCTTCCCGTTCGCCCGGAGAGAGCAGTAAACTGAACAGGAGAGAACCTCTGTACAGCGTGGCTTTAGTGCTGCCGACCGACGCGGCTGCGGATCCTCCCTGCGCGTAACCTGCAGCCTCCTCTATCTTGAGAGCGGCCGTGGAGTGCGGTTTTGTTTCTACTTCTCTTTCCACAGGAGCCGCGTTATACATGAAGTACACAAACAGGTAAAGCGGAAACATGGATAAAAGAAAAAATTTTGGACGAACGATCTTTCTCTTCATAGGGCAACCCTCGGATTGTCATTCATCGTTTCGATTCACTCTGATGACCGGCCAGATCTATCCTACAGGACGTGCGCGGATTCCTTCGTTTGTAATGCAATACGGGTGCCGTTCTCTCCACATATTTACCGCACCTTCTAAACAATTGCCTGTAATACATTACCATTTTATAAAGAGCGTATGAAACAGCTCCAGTACACCTCTGATTACATGAGTGTAACACTTCTCTCTACAGTATTGTAATCGACCGAATCCGCGAATCCTGCAATTTTTTTACGCAGAAATCCTCCTTTTCCAGTATAGGACATTCCATGATCATTTTCAAAAAATTATGACAAATCATCCCGGAGAGATGATTTCTATTGAGTTTTTCCGACGTTGTATGTATCTATATACACGTAATGATTCTGCGGGTGCGTTTGCCTGCGCAGCCCATGCATGAGCGGGCAGCTTCATTGGAAGCCCTACCCTGTAGTACTATAAAAACGGTTTTGATACGATACAGGAGATGCCGAAACTGCTCCTTGCCACGAGTGGAACGAAAAAGAAATGAAAGATCTCACAGAGGGAAGGGAAGTCACGGTCATCCTGAGATTTGCCGTTCCAATGCTGATCGGCAACATCTTCCAGCAGATGTACACCATGGTTGATAGCATCATCGTCGGCCGGGGAGTGGGAAAGGAAGCCCTCGCCGCGGTTGGCGCGAGCTTTCCTATCATCTTTCTTATGGTTTCACTCGTCATCGGAATCACCATGGGTGCAGCCGTCATGCTCTCACAGTACTTCGGAGCGAAAGACTATGTCAGTCTTAAGAAAACCATCGATACCGCCTATATTTTTCTCTTTCTGGCAGCCCTTCTCATCACCGGGCTCGGGATCCTGCTGAGCGGTCCCATACTGCGGGGACTTAAAGTGCCGGATGAAGTATTTCCTCTTGCCAAGCAGTACCTGAACATCATGTTTGCGGGGATGGTGTTTCTGTTTGGGTACAACACGGTGAGCGCGGTGCTTCGGGGGCTTGGAGATTCGAAGAATCCGCTCTATTTCCTTATCATTGCGACGATTTTGAATATATTTCTGGACCTCCTTTTCGTATTGGTGTTCAGGTGGGGAGTGGCTGGTGCTGCCTGGGCAACGGTGCTGTCCCAGGGTGTTTCCCTTCTTGCAGGAATCCTCTACATGCAGAGATCAACCCATGAGGTTCTCCATATCCACCTGAAGAGGATACGTTTTGATAAGGAAATTTTCCGGACCATGCTCCGTATCGGTCTCCCGTCAGGATTGCAGCAATCACTCGTTTCCCTCGGTTTTATTGCGCTCACCCGAATCGTCACCCCCTTCGGCACAAATGTGATCGCAGGATACACGGCGGCTTCCAGGCTAGATTCCTTTGCAATTATGCCCGCAATGACACTCTCGGTGGCCATATCCACATTCGTGGGGCAGAACCTCGGGGCCGGGAAGCTGGAGCGGGTGATGAAGGGATACCTCTCCACGCTGCTGTTCGCAGGCGGGATCGCTGCGGCAATCACCGCAGTCATGGTACTTTTCAAGGTGAAGCTCATCCAAATATTCAATGCAGACCCTGCAGTTGTCAGGATCGGCGCCGAATATCTCGTCATTGTTTCTGCCTTTTACGTGGTTTTTACCGGAATGTTCATCACTGGGGGTGTGCTTCGCGGTGCAGGGGATACTCTTACCCAGATGTTCATCACCCTCTGCGCCCTATGGTTTATCCGTATCCCGGCATCGGCGTTTCTGTCATCCCACATCGGGACGAACGGCATCTGGTGGGGTATCCCAGCGGGATGGGTGGTGGGATTCTCTATCAGCTTCGTCTATTTCCTTGGTGGCAGATGGAAGAGAAAGGTCGTGACAGCGGCTCCGACCAGCAGTGCCCCGGCTGTTGCTGCGAGCAAGTAAGAAGAGGAAAACCCCGAATCGAGCATTAGGGAAAAAATCCATAATTACAAATTTACTTATCTTCAAATACAATTGCTCTTGTCCAAATTGCAGTCACTCGTACTATCCTGACGGGAAGAGCGATGAAAAAAACACGTGATTTTTTTATTTGATTCAGTCCTTGAAGACCATCTACAAACATGATCCTCGCTCTTAATAACTTATAATCAGTGTCGCCTGGACCCCAAGGAGTTCCAGGAGGAGAGTGTCGAATATTTTCACACCCGAACATCTTTATTCGTTTTCCAATCAGCCAATCAATTGCTTCGTTTGCTATATATGCCTGTTCTTCCTCTTTCCCTGAACATCCCCATACTAATACAATATCTCCTGCCTTTATCCCAAATTTGCTAAAATCATCTGGAGTCACAATTTCGTCTTTTTTTTTGTATTCAAAATTGCATGCGACTGCTTCACCCATAAAAAAATCAAGTGGGATTGATCCAAAATCATTCCCATTTTCATCATACTTATAGGGACACTCAATGTGTGTACCGGTGTGAGTTTGCCCATCGATATGATGCATCCGAGCATTCCACGCCTTAAACTCATGAACATTAATTGGTCTATCATTCAATACACGTCCATGTAAATAGTCGCCATTGATCTTGCTCTCTGAAGGAATCAATTTGTGTGAAAGGTCAATTACTCGATATTCGTTTACATTTATCATATTGTACTCCTCATACAATTGATAAAATTTGAAATAAAATTTTTCAGATTCCTGAACCTTACGAAGGTAAATATTCTACGTGTTATACATTTTATTTCCAAGAAGCTTGCGTGCTGTTTCCATTATACTTTTTGATGCTTCAAGCAATAGTTGACCGTCAAAACTACATGTCATAAAATTTGCTCCCTTATCAGCCCAGTATTTAAGGTCCTCCGGGTTATTCACGTGGGGTCCGCACGCAATATTTTTTTTAGAACATACATTCAGTAGTGTATCTATAGCCTTTTGGAACCGAGGATTGTGGGACTGACCTGGTATACCCATGGATACCGAAAGATCAGCCGTGCCGATGATAACCGCATCTAAACCCGAAACATCGGTGATTCGTTCAATATTATCCACACCTTGAGCGCTCTCGACCTTCACAGCACAGAGTATCTCTTCGTTCATTTCTTCTACCCATTTTACTGCATCTATTGTCTGATAATCCGTGAGAGCACCCAAACCCACAAACCCTCTCGTTCCCTTTGGCGGATATCTGCACGCATTCACAACAATCTGGGTTTCCTGTTGGGTATTCACGTGGGGTGCGATGACACCCATTGCTCCGTTATCCAATAAACGGGAAATGAGGTAATCTGCTATGCCGCTTGAACCCCCTATGGGAGTTATTCCAGCGATCTTTGCTGCGGTACAAATATGCTCAATGGCGCTTATTGAGAGCCCTGAATGTTCCATATCGAAATAATAAAAACTATAACCTGCGTTTGCAGTAATTTGCACTGAAGCAGGGCACGGGAAAGAAAGCCCGGCAACCCCAACACACACTTTACCCTCACGCAATGCATGCTTGATTGGATTGAAATGTGCATTAATAGTTCTGTTTCCACTCTCATTCGATATCATAATTCCTCCATTTTCTCTCCTAAAATTGAACCCCATTCACAACATTTGTTGGACTTCCTGATAAAAACGATTTGAGATTATCGGCTGCTTTATGCATGAGCCTTTTTCGGGATTCTAAACTTGCCCATGCAATGTGAGGAGTGATGATACAATTTTTCGCTTTTATTAGAGGATTATCTGGTTTTATGGGTTCCCTTGATACCACGTCAACAGCAGCTCCAGCTATCATTCCAGAGTTCAGGGCGTCTGCAAGATCATTTTCGTTCACAAGACCACCCCGAGATGCATTGATGAGAAGTGCACTCGGCTTCATCAGTGATAAACTGTTTCTATTTATTAATTCTTTATTATCAAATGTGAGTGAACAGTTTAGGCTCAATATATCAGACAGTCTCAGTGCGTCGTTTATTGATGCCCAGGAAAAAGGCGTATAAAGAGGGGATTCTTTTTTATCAATATCAACGGCGAGCACTTCCATACCGAAGGAATGAGCTATTTCTCCAACCCTTCGTCCTATTCTCCCAAAACCCACAATACCGATTATTTTACCGTATAATTCAATGAGATTCGTTTTCCAAAATGAAAAATCAGGACACTGAGCCCACTCTCCATCATGGACCGCTCTGTTATGCTGCCCGACATGATGACATAGCTCCAGTAGAAGCGCAAAAACAAACTGTGCAACTGAGTTAGTTCCATATTCCGGTACATTTGTTACAGGTATCCCTCTCTCTTTTGCCGCTATTATGTCAACAACATCATGTCCTGTGGCGAGAACCCCTATGTATTTTAAATATGGGAGATTGAGAATTATATCTTTGGGTATTCTGGTTTTATTGGTAATCAATACATCCGCGTTACCTGATCTCTGAAGGAGTTCGTGTGGAGCGGTTCGATCGTATACTGAAAGCTCACCAAGGGATGAAAATTCGTTCCAGGGATTATCTCCCGGATTTAAACAGTATCCGTCTAAAACTACAATCTTCACTTTCTCCACGTATATCCTTCCCCTTTCAACCCATCAGTATTTTCCCGCTGATCTCACAGATGAAAGAATCAATAATTGAAAATGAATGTATATTGATATTTATCGAATAGGATATTCTCCAAACTCTTTCACGGCATCAATCATAGTTTGCACATTGCGTAGAGGTATTCCCCCATGTATCGAATTGCTTGAACTGAAAATATGTCCTCCGCCTTTTGAAGCCTTTTTGATGATATCTTTTACTGCGTCAACTATCATTTCCTGCGTGCCATTCACGAGTAAATCTGCGCAATCTAGATTACCCAGTAACGTTATTTTATCACCGTATTCTCCTTTCAAATTACCTATTTCCATCCCTGCCTTGGGTTCATTCGGGTGCAAACCATCGATTCCCACATTGTTGACGAGACTCGGTAATAATTTTGTGACATTTCCATCCAAATGTTTGATAAATGGCACTCCATATTTATGACACTCATCCACAATTCTCTTCATGTGAGGCACAAAAAATCTATCAAACATACTCGGGGAAAAGAAAGGACCATTGTTATCACACCAGTCGTTCGCACCCAGGATACCATCAACACCCATATCGAGTTGTGCACGAAGGAGTGTGAGAACACCTTCAGTGGTAACTTCCATGTATCTGTCTATAAGCTTTGGTTCTGTGATCATTGTTTCTAAAAAAAGTTCTAAATGAGGTTCGAAAGCTGGAAAACATATTTCTGCACGACCCAGCACAAATAATTCACCATTCCTTACAGGCTCGCTTTCAAGTACAATTTTCATAGTGTCTAAGCCATCTCGCGTCCAATCATTGAGATTTGTATCGAGAGATGAGATATAATCTATATACTTTCTAAAGTGGGTTACGCCTCCCTCTGATATACTGTTTGCTATCGTTGAAAGGGTATCAGATTCTTCCGAATATTTATGAAGAGACCAGAATCCTTCGGTGCTTGAGATACGCCATACATTTCTCTCTATTGGTTTTGTTTTCGTGTCAAAAATATAGTTGGTCCCGAAAATACCGAAATTACAATTTACTGGTGCAAGAAACTCTGTAACAGACGGTGCTATTATGTCGTATCCTAAATTAGTGTAAAGATCTACGTTTGCGAGTGCACCCTCTTTTATATATTCTTTTCTCACCTCTCGTTCCAGCATATTACATTCAATAGCCTTTTTGTAGGTTGAAGCACCATTGTGGATGTAGACCTGCTTTCCCAGAATCTTTGAGGCCAATTTGTTATCAAATGCCACTTCAAAAATAGGTACACGATCAGGTTCTCGATGTGATAATGCGATCTTTACTCTTTCTTTCGCTGTCATACCAAATATCTCCATTTTTCTGTATCAAACAATATTCTCGTATATTGTTCCATCTTACTCAAAATTCTATATGACTGAATGCAGATATAACCACAGCACACACTAATACTTCGATCCGGTGTATGCTATTCCCTCAATAATTTTCGTTCGAAAAATACAGAAGAATAATAAAGCGGGAATGCATGTGATAACCGCAGCTGCCATCATCCCGCCGTAATCCGTAATAAAATGGCGTTGAAAATACATTAATCCTACTTCCATGGGAAACATTTTCTCTGTATTGGCCATGACGAGGTACCACATAAATACCTGGCTCCATGTGTATACCCAGTTCACGATAACCACTGCGGATGTAGCGGGAAAACTCAAAGGAAAGATGATTTTCCAAAATATACCGAATTCTGAACAACCATCGATATGAGCTGAATCGATTAAGGAATCGGGGATACTCATTATATATTGTCGTAGGAGAAAAATTCCGGTACTCGAAATGAGAAGTGGGAAAATCATTCCCTGATAGGTATTGACCCAACCAAATGTTTTTACGGTTAGATAAAGAGGAATAAGATAGGTCTCAAGAGGAACGAAAGTGGTGGCAAGGATTAGTCCAAAAACAAATCCAAGACCTCTAAAATTGAACTTTGCAAGTATGTACCCTGCCATTGGGCATGTTATGGCAATAAAAAGAACTGCAACAGAAGATATAAGTAAACTATTAAGAAAAAAACGGAAAAAGGGTGCCACTTGCGAGAGCATTATATAATTCGCAAAAACCCATTTACTCGGCCATATCCGCGGAGGCACTGCGATAATATCCGTTTTTTCCATAAAGGAAATGAGGATCGCCCATACAAATGGAGATACCATGACAACACTCGTTACAATTATTGCTGTATACACAAGTATTATCTTCGTTGACTGTTTCACCTTTCCAGTTTCTAACCTGAATGATTTCAAATGCGTTTTCCCTTGAATATCTTAAATTCGATTAAAATAAAAATGACAGACATAATAAAAATTACCATTGAGATCGCACTTCCCTTTCCGGTATTTGAATATGTAAAAACTTCCTGATACATTCTCAACATCAGCACCTGGATTTCTGCTCCACTCGAAACATCAGAACCCTGGCTCATTGTGTACACTTCGGTAAAGGCTGACCATGCGATGAGGGTGGCAAGAACAGTTCCGAAGAGTAAAGTAGGTTTTATCATCGGTATTTCAATGCGAATAATGGTCTGCCATCCACTCGCCCCATCGATTCTTGCTGCGTCCATTAGATCCCGGGGAACTGCTTTTAGCGCCACAAGAAAGACGATAAGGAAGAATCCCAAATTTTTCCATATGTGTATCCCTATGATTGCGAGAAGAAGAACTCTTGGATTACTCATCCATGCAACCCTGGAAATACCTATGAGACCAAGCAGGTAGTTGGCGAGTCCGAATTCTCCAGGGCTGAAAAAAAATCTCCAGATTATGATCGCTGGAACCATGGGAAGGATGTAAGGGATGAAATATAATGTCTGGAAAAGACCTTCTCCTCTTATATTCCTTCCTCTCACTTTTCTGGTGAGTAAAAGAGCAAAAATAAGACCTATTAATATCTCACCTGGCACTGCAATTACCATAAACTCCAAAGAATTCCTAAATGCCCTGATAAACTGAAGGTCCTTAAACAGGATAAAAAAATTCCTGACCCCAATGAATTTCGTCACCGGTCGTATGAGATGTGCATTCGTAAAGGATAAACTGAGGTTTGTAAAAATAGGAAAAACACGTATTGAAAGAAATAGGAAAATGATGGGGATGAAAACTGCCCATATAAAGATTATCCTACCTCTTTTTAATGAGCCAGGTCGACCGAACCATTGATGAAAAAAAGGACCTTTCTGCATTATAACTAATTCTTCTTTTCTTGGGTTTTAATGAAAGCCTGACAGCCTTTGTATGAACAAAAGGCTGTCAGGGAAAATTGTTTATAGAATATTGTACTGCACCATCATTTCACTCCGCTAATATTTCATATTCATCTAATATCCTATTCGTTTCCTTCGCCATTTCATCGAGTGCCTTTCTAATGTCTCTAGGGCTATTTACAAGTTCCGGCCGCTTTAGTGCCTCGAGCAACATTTCACCAAACCTTGTCCGGACCTCAAGATTACAGGGAATTACCTTATAAGGGATTAACTCATGTCCGGGTGTATTAAACGCATCAACAAATGCCTTCAATTGAGGGTATTCATTAAAAATTGGAGAGTAATCGACATTAATTCTCCCGGGCTGCCACCCTGTTCGTTTGAACGATTCAATCGCATTTTCATCATTTACCCAGAATTCGATGAAATCCCACGCCTCTTTTTTCAAGGCGGAGTTCGCAGAAACAAACAGGCCTTCAGGAATGACAAGGGTGCCCCATCCCCCCGGGCCTTTGGGCATAAGAAATGAGCCGTAATTAATATTGGGTGCAGTTCCTTCCATGTAACTTACAACCCATGATTCTCTTTCGAACATCGAGCACACACCCAATCCAAAACCTTCAGCATCAGACTTTGTTTCGAAGCCCTCCACCTTATATTTATAAAGCGCATCGAGATAGTATTGAACAGCTTTTACTCCAGCATCATTATTATATGCAGCCCGGAACTTATTGCCTACCTGCTCGAGTAAATCTACTCCGTAGGGTATCATCGCCTGATTTTGGAACTTGTCACAAATACCCCATCCTCCGCCTCCGAGCCTGAGATCAAGTCCCACGCGGACAGGATTACCGTCTGTATCATATTTTGTCACTTTCCTCGCGTATTCCATCTGTTCCTCAATGGTCTTTGGAGGCCCTGCGAGTCCAGCCTCTTTAAAATGATCCGTATTATAAAACATGCACATTGCACTCAAGGTATAGGGAATTATAAATAATTTACCACTGCTCGGTAATGTACAGAACTTGATCGCTGACGATGGAAAATTCTTTTTACTCCATGTAGTGAATTTATCAGGCACATAATCCACATACCCAGCCTCTGCATACGGCATTATAGAAAGTATTTCCGCAGCGATTACATCACCTGCTTGCCCTGCTGGCAGCGTCGCAGCAATCTTTTCATCCAAAGCTCTTTGAGGAAACAGAACGGCATCAATGGTGATGTGAGGATTTGCTGCATGATACTTTTCGCCCAACCATTTTGAAAATTCATGCGTCTCTGGATATGCTGTCCAAACGGAGATAGTGATTTCTTTTGTCGGTTTTTCCTTAACTCCTGCCTTTTCTCCGCTCGCAATGCACCAAAGGACAGAAGTGAAAGTAAAAACCATCAACATGAATAAAATGTGAATCTTTTTCATAATAAACCTCCTCCTTGGATGTTTTAAAATATTAAAAACTTGTTTTGAACAGTTGAACCATCACCTCCTCAGTTATTTATATTTAAAGCACTTACATTTATTTCATGGTGCGTCCCGAAAGCTCTCAGCTGCTTCCACAATCGCTTTTAAATTTCTTAATGGAGTATCCAATGGAATTGCACATTCTGGAGCAATAATATCTACTCCTGCCTCAATACTGTATTTAACCTGCGTATACACGTCTTCAGGTGAACCATTATATAATACTTCAGTATTATTAATATTACCGATAAGTGACATTTCATTATTTACAATCTGAACAGCTTTCCTTGCGTCAACTTGCCACTCAAAATGGTATGCATCAAAACCTGCATCAACGAAATATCGGAGACGATCCATGCAGTTTCCACATATGTGTAATATGGCTGGGGCGCCAATTCGGTTTATGATTTCCTTATGAATTGGGAGAAGAAAAGTTTTATAGGTATCTGGACTTATGAGGTCCCCTGTTGCATGATCAGCTATGGTGATCGCATCAGCTCCTGCCTTTATCTGAGCTTTTCCGAACATTATAGTAACTTCCTTTAATTTATCGAGAAACAATTTCACCTTATCTGGAGACAATATTATCCATGTTAAGAATTCTTGTGTCCCTGCAAGATGATATGATATTGTCCAAGGACCCATTACTTTCCCTAAAATTGCAACGTTATTTCCATATTCATTTCTCAAAAGAGAAATAGCATCCAATATTACTCTTATAGATGGAAACTCTAAAAAATTATTCGGTATTTCGATAGATTCCACTCGCTGAAAAGGATGAGTTTTTATATCGGGCATCATATTGTCATTACCCCAATCCACATCGCATCCCAATGCTGCTGCTTCCTGTTGTACACTGAACTCCGGCATAATTGTATCAAACCCTGCGATCGTATGTCCCAAAGATGCAAGCTCCGCCATTAATTGTGCATTAATATGAGCTTCGGGAAAATGAATACCACTTTTCTTCATAAGCTCCTTACACACAATCGAGGTAGGATTCCCCACCGGCACGCGCGATCCTTTTCTCCCTCCAAACAAAGCAGATAAAAATCTATTTTTTGGTGAAAATTCTTTTTTAATCATTTACCGCATGGAGATGATAAGTTTCTATTAGTGAACTGAATGTAATTTTATTGTACATAATTATAATAGACGAAAAATATTCAATTAATATCATATAATATAATGATCAGATGAATTATATTATATTGTGATTCGCTGTCAAGAAAAAGTTATCGTAATGAGACTAAGAATAGAAATAAAATAGAAAGCGAAAAGTTGTTTTCATATATCAGTCAAAATATGGTCTTTTCAGTTCTTATGGGACTGGTAGCTGGAGCTTCCGGTGTTCAAATATAGATCAGGCCTTTTTTTTAATTCTTCTTTAATTGCTCTCTCAATGTCATTTATATGATTGGCCATCTCTTCAGATGCCTTTTCAGGTATTCTCTCATTAATCGCTCTGTAAATGTTTTCATGATAAATGATTGCTCTGTTCGCAGCACCTGCCAGTTTCAATACAGCTTTTACTTCCTCCATAAGTAAACCGTGTATGGATTTAAGAAAAATCTCAAATACTGGATTTTCAGTACTTTCGGCAATCAGAAGATGGAAACTCACGTCTTCCTTTGCAAAATTGTTGATGTCATCAATAAGATTTTTCATATTATTCAATTTTTCACACAATAGGGCAATTTTTTCCTTACTTGCTCTTTTTGCTGCGAGTTTTACCGTTTCACATTCAATTAATTTCCGTGCTTCTAATAAGTTCGATATATAGGGCTTACGAAAAATTAAAATATGTTCGACATTACTTAAAATAAGATTTATATCAACCATTTCTTTTATAAAGATGCCACGCCCATGATGAATTTCAACTATACCTAGACTTTGCAGCTGTCGTAAGCCCTCACGCACGGAACTTAATCCAACATTCAATATATCACTTAGTTTCTGTATGGTAGGGAGCCTATCACCAGGGCGGTAGTCACCATTTCTGATAGCATTGATGATTCTGTTTACCACTGAATCTGAAAGACTTCTTTTCTCTATGGATTCCATGAATGAACTCCAATAGGTATATTTTCCAAATTGCATTATCCGATGAGTCTCAAAAATGCTCTTGGGTTCCACGGTGTTCAGAATTTTATATTACCACTCAAGGTCAAAATTAACACTACTATCTACTTTTATAGAAAAAATGTATGAAAATGGTTGACGATAAAGTATAATTAACCGGATGATCATATTATATGATAATATTCAATTTTGTAAAATAATATATGAAGGAGGGTTTTATGAGCTCGATTACTGTGAAAAATACTCCGAAAAAACCATGGCCGGATTTTCCGATTCCCAGCGCATGGGTTCAAAAAGGAAGACCAGAAGGCAAAGGTATGGTGTTAATTGAGAATAATGAAGAAGGTACATGTATAGGAATGTGGGAATGCTCTCCCGGAACATATGAGTGGGATTATGATTCAGAGGAGTATGTATATCTTCTCAAGGGAGAAGTAATAATAACTGAAATTGGAGGACCTTCATATACCCTAAAGAAAGGGGATAATGCACATTTCCCCAAGGGGATAAAAACGATTTGGCATATTAAAAAATCTCTACGAAAAATTTTTTTTATTCGTAAATAATTATCTAATTGTATCTCAGTATTTCATACGGTCAAGCATACCCTTTATGGTCTTGAGCACTGATGCCCGGTTGTTTTCTGAGTGATTCGCGGCTTCTTTGGTTGCAATATTTTCCTGCGTGACAGTGAGTGTGGTGTTTCCATCGACTTCCGAAAGTTTGTGGGTGATTATGTGATAGTGCTCAAGACTGTCAGCGAGCCCGGAAAGTGAGCTCCAGTACGAAGATTTCAGAAGTTTGCCTGGTATGAACTCTAAGATCTTCCCTTTGTCCTTATAGGCTTTGCCTTCCCAGACTCTTTCGGCATTTGCCTTGATTGTAATGCTTGCCGTTGCGGTATATGTATGCTTCATACTATTTCTCTCTTTTCAGCCATAATGAATAAATATATTCCGCTCCTGAAAATGTCTGAAAGAGCAATTTTTATTGACAAAATTGTAACAGATATTGTATTGTGGAATCAGCAATGAACCGTTCTGAGTGGAAAATTATCATCCTGTCATTTTTCATCCTGTGCTCACTGGTGTTTTCTCTGTATTTCCGGCTGGTGATTCGAACGGATATTGTATACACCCACTTCTTCTACATACCGATCGTGCTTTCGAGCAGCTGGTACGGGCGAAAGGGCATGCTCGTGGGAGGGGGACTTGGGGCGGTGGTGCTCTCTTTTCATTTCATCGGCCCTGGAGGCTCGAACATCTACAACGACGCGGCCAGGGTTGCCGCCTTCCTCGCGGTTTCCTTTTTCATCGGCACGCTTCGGGAGAAGGTACAGGCAGGGCAGGATGCATTCCTGGCCTCAGAAGAGAAGTACCGGCTCCTTATTGACAAATCCATTGCAGGAATATTCCTCTACAGGAACGAGCGGATTCTCTTTGCTAACTCCCGTTTCGGCGAAATTCTCGGAATCGATCAGGGCACGCTCATCGGCCGCTTCCTGTGGGACATCGTGCACATAGACGACCACCAGAGAGTAACAAGGTACACTGAGAGACTCACCAGTTTGCGCAGGCACTCGGTGCGGTATGAGTGTCGGCTGGTCGGTGAAAGGGGAAAGATCATCTGGGCAGATGTGGCAGGAACGATGACTGATTATGAGGGAACACCAGCGGTCATGGTGCATGTATATGACATCACGGAGGCAAAGGAAGCGGAAGAGAAGCAGCGGAGGCTTAAAGAGATTGCACGGACCCAGGAGGAGCAGCTGGTTCATTCAACCCGCCTGGCAGAGCTCGGGGAAATGGCTGCCGGTATCTCTCATGAGCTGAACCAGCCACTCACCGGGATACGGAATTTTGCAAGGAATGCCCTCTACATGATCGAGCACAGTGCGGGTGGCGAGGAAGAGATCAAGGACAACCTGCGGCTTGTGTCCGAGCAGGTAGACCGGGCTTCAAAAATAATCAACAAAATGCGAGAGTTTACCAGGAAGTCAGAGTTGCATTTTACCGAACTGGACCTGAACGCCATCGTCCGTGAGAGCGTCGATTTTGTGATGCCGCAGATGAAGCTTGCAGGAGTCAGGGTGACCCTTGATCTGGACCCTGAGCTGCCCCTGATCATCGGAGACAAGATCCGTCTTGAACAGGTTTTTCTCAATCTCCTGACGAATGCGAAACAAGCCATGGAATCCTCTGATGAGCAGCAGCTGGATGTACGGACCTTTTTTGATCCGGGTCATGAGTGTTCAGTGGTGGTGGAGATCGAGGACACGGGGATGGGCTTCGAGCCACAGATGGCCGACAGGCTCTTTGCCCCATTTTATACCACAAAAAAAACAGGACACGGAACAGGACTTGGACTTTCCATATCCTTGAGTATTATTAAGGATCACAACGGCTCGATTGAAGCGGTTGGAAGCGTCGGGAAAGGTGCGGTGTTTAGCGTTCGCTTTCCTGCTCCGGACAGAAACAACAGAGGGAACTCCCATGGAGAAAAGGACTGATCATCCAAAGGTACGGGTGCTCGTCATCGATGATGACGAAGCAGCACGCCTTTCCATCGGACAGATGCTGAGGCTGCGCGGATATGTGCCAGAGGTATTTTCATCGGCAGAGACTGCCCTTGCGTGGCACGACATACAGAATGCGGACTGTATCATCACCGATGTAAAGATGCCGGGTATGGACGGCGAAGAGTTTCTCTCCCGGGTCATTCAGCAGAAACTCACTTCGCCTGTAATCATGATCACCGGTCATGGTGATGTTTCCATGGCGGTGCGCTGCCTGAAAATAGGGGCGTACGACTTCGTGGAGAAACCGTTTGAAGATGAGGTGCTCCTCGCCTGTGTGAGCCGGGCTGTGGAAAAATCGGCCCTCAGAAAGGAGGGAATGGCCCTCCGCAAGCGCCTGGAAGACCTTTCAGCAGCCGAGGAGGGACGGTTTGGCATGGTGGGAAAGAGCAAGGCAATGCTTGATCTCTACGAACAGATTGAGGTGGTGTCCCGGTCAAGCGCCCCGGTTCTCATCATGGGTGAGACGGGAACGGGGAAGGAGCTCGCAGCAAAAGCGATACATGAGCTGAGCCCTTTTTTGAAGGGTCCTTTCGTTCCGATGAATGCAGGCGCCCTTCCAGAAACCATGCTTGAAAGCGAGCTCTTCGGACATGCCAGGGGGGCCTTCACCGGCGCCCTCAGCGCGCGGGACGGAAAGCTTGTAACTGCTTCCGGAGGGTCGCTTCTGCTTGACGAAATTGAGTGCCTCTCCCTCCGCGCGCAGGTAGAGCTTTTACGCGTACTGGAAGACGGGATCGTGCAGCCTCTGGGAGATGACACCTCCAGAAAGGTGAACATCCGGCTGCTCGCGGCGACCAATGTCGACCTGCTGGAGGAGGTCCGGCAGGGGAGGATGCGGGAGGATTTTTACCATCGGATCATGGTTCTGCCTCTGAGAATCCCACCGCTCCGGGAAAGGACCGAGGACATACCGCTTCTGCTCTCCCATTTTCTCAAACGTACCGCAGAGCGAAGCGGACTGCCTGTCGCGAAATTATCAGAAAAGACGCTCAATGAAATGCTTCGGTACAGCTGGCCCGGGAACGTGCGAGAGCTGAAAAACGCGGTTGAGCGGATGGGCATCACCGGACAGAACGGATTCACGGGTGAGTTCGTTCCAGACCACAGCGAGGAGGCAAACCGGCTTTTATCGGTTCCCGCAACCCATGGAAGGCTCAGGGCAGAGATGGAGCGTGTTGAGCATTCCGTGATAGAGGCCGCCCTCAGGGAGCACCGTGGTGAAATCAATGCGACCTGCCGTACCTTAGGGATTTCCAGAAGAGCCCTCTATGAGAGGATGAAGAAGTACAACCTCACAAAAGAAGACTTTCGTTCTTAAGACACCCTGGATGTGCGTTGCAACTGCTTGATCATTTCTCTCCTGCTGAGATCAGCTTGCACACCGCGAACTCGTCCATAGTCCATGCGAGCTCATGTGTGTATGAATTACCCATGTGCGATTCGTACACATCTATTTTATGTATTGGATTACAATAAATTACACCAGTTTTGCCATGTTCCTGACACTTTCCCGAGCATCTTTCTCCCATCTGGTCAGTTCTCCTCCGCTGATGTAAAAATACCATAATTCATTATATAGAAATAATTAACGCATGTTTTTCAAGCCATTATTCTGCTGGCACTCCGATTGCATATCTATCTCTCAGAGTTGATCAGAGTAGTTCGAGCAAGGAGGAGAAGCCATGACACTTGGAAAAATAGCACAGATCATCGGTGCATCGGTGCACACCTCCTCAGATCCGAATAGGATGGAGATACGCCGGATCTATGCCGGCGACAAGATGAGCGACCTTCTCAATGAATCCACACGTGATACCCTTCTCATTACAAACCTCAACAACCAGCAGCTCATAAGGGCAGCGGAGCTCATGGATGTGCCGGGGATATGTCTTGTTCGCGGGGCGGTTCCTGGTCAGGATACCGTTGACATCCTCATGGAATCAGGCACAGTGCTCATGTCTTCACCCTACGGTATGTTCGAGACCTGCGGCATTCTCTACGCCAATTTCAGGAGTGAAAAACAGAGCTCCGATGAGCAGTCAATCCTACACGATAGTCGGGAATGACTTCGACAGGGGAGGAATGGCTTCGCACCGGCTCAAGCAGCAACTCAAGAAGCTCGGTGTGGCCCCTGACATCATTCGACGCACCATCATTGCAGCCTATGAGGCTGAAATGAACGTGGTGATCTACGCGCACAGGGGAAACCTGTACTATACCCTGAGCGAATCGCAGATCGATGTAGAGGTGATGGACGAAGGGCCGGGAATCCCTGATGTAGAGCTCGCCATGACCGAGGGATATTCGACTGCATCCCCGAAGATCAGGGAGATGGGGTTCGGTCTCGGTCTCGGTTTGCCAAACATGAAAAAGGCCAGTGACTTCTTTGAGATACAGTCCACGATGGGAAAAGGCACCAGAATACACTTTTCGAACAACCTGCGTGAGCAGCGGTTCTCTATGGTGCAGCGTAATTCGCTTCTTGTGAAGGAAGAAATCTGCGCGAAGTGCTTCAGGTGTGTCAGGGCATGTCCGACAGCGGCCATTCGGATCAGGAAAGGAAGGCCGGAAGTCATTGATTCGCTCTGCATCGACTGCACGGTGTGTATCGGTGTCTGCACAACAGGGGCCTTGAGCATTGATCTCAGAAACAGGCTCTCTGTAATCAAGCATGGATATCCTCTTATTCTCGGGCAGGGCTTTAACTTTCAATTCGGCGCGGGTGTGGAAGCAACTGCGGTGATCGCTGCCCTGAAAAAGCTCGGATTTTCTCGGGTATATAGTTTCGAGCCCTGGATCAGGGCCCTATCCACCGCAGTCGCCCGTTATGTGCATGAGGAAGCGTCTCTGTTTCCAGTGATATCTCCGGTGTGCCCTGCGGTGATCAATCTCATACAGATGCGTTTTCCATCTCTTCTCCCACAGGTGGCACCCTTTCTCACACCCTTCGAGGCTGCTGCAGAGGACACTGTGAGCCGGGGAGCATTCTTTGCCCCTGCGTGTCCTGCCCAATATACGGCGGTGAGAGGAAAGGTCTCAAATGAGAAGGGGGTTCGGATAGAGGATCTGTTTCAGCCAGTAGCAGCAATGATTTTTGGAAAAAAACATGTCCGAAAGACAGAGGCTCTTCTTTCAGAGACTCCGGGCACTCACAAGCGGCAGGACCAACAAGAACGGGATGCGATGGTGGGTCCGTCGACCGGAGATTCAATGCAGAGGAATGAAGCTGACCAGGTCGTAGTGAGCGGTATTGCCCACGTGATCGAAGTTCTGGAGAAGGTGGAAAATGGGCTTTCAGGCGATATCCCAATGCTCGAGCTCTACGCCTGCGAACAGGGGTGCTTTGGATCCCCACTGCTGAAGGAAGACGCCTTCATTGCACATTACCGCTTCAAGCGTTCCAGGGTACTGGAGCATGGGGAAGAGCACGGCCGCGCGATGAGAAGAGAGGGGCCACTTTTCCCCCGCCCCGGGCTGAGGCTTGACGAAAATATGCAGCGAGCCGTTCTGAAGCTCGCAGAGATAGATAGACTCGCCTCACGTCTTCCCGGTACACACTGCGCTCTCTGCGGTGCACCACGCTGCTCCTCTTTTGCGGAGGATGTGGTGCTGGGAAGAGCTTCAATAGAGGAGTGTATTTTCCTGAGGAAAGAGGGCAAAGAAGATGAAGTTGAGTGATATCGAACAGAAGCTTCATTTGCAAAACATTACCCCTGAGATAGGGTTCGAGAAATTATCGAAGGTGACCAAGGGGCATTCATCGGACCTCATGAGTGATGTGCTGGCGAATGCCCCTGGAGGGAGCATTCTCGTTACGAACCAGATTCATGTGAACGTAATTGCAGTCGCCCTGCACGCAGGACTGGTAGCGGTTATCTTCTCCTCAGGGATGACACCGGAGGAGCGCGTGCGACAGAAGGCTGTTGAGGAGGGGTTACCCCTCTTCGTATCCGAGGATTCCACCTTTGACATCGTCGGCGAGCTCTACAAACTGGGTCTCAGAGGGCATTGAGGGTGAAAAGTATTCTTGCGGATCTGCATATACACACCGCACTCTCCCCATGCGCCTCGGAGGAAATGACACCCCCTGCAATAGTGAAAGAGGCGATACGGAGGGGTTTGGGCATGATTGCGATCTGTGACCACAACAGCTCAGGGAATGCATGCGCCACACAGAAGGCTGCGGAAGGCATGCTCACAGTGATTGCGGGCATGGAGATCACCACTGCAGAGGAGGTACATGTGCTCGGTCTCTTTCCGTCAGTGGAAGCTGCCTCTGAGGTATCAGATGAAATTCATGCGGTTCTCCCTGATGTTGAACAGAGGACCACACCTCTTCATGATCAGCTGTTGATGGATGAGAAGGGCGCGGTGATCGGAAAAGAGACAAAGGCGCTGTACGGTTCAACCACCTTCAGGCTTTCAGAAACAGCGGATCTCATCCGAAGGCACCACGGGCTTGTGATCGCTTCGCATGTTGACAAACCTGGTTTCAGCGTGCTCGGGCAGCTTGGTCTCTTTCCAGAGGATGTGAGCTTCGATGCGCTTGAGATATCGATCGGGGGAGTGAGGAGCAGAAAGTACGAGCGGTACATTCCCCCCACTGAGGCGATGATAACCTCTTCAGACAGCCATTTTTTATGTGATATTGGTTCAAGCTGCAGCGTGCTTTTAGTCCTTGAGCCTACTTTTAATGAGCTCGCAGGAGCACTCCGTGGGAGGAGGTGCAGGTTTGCGTGACCTCTCTCTTCATATACTGGATCTCATAGAGAATGCGATCCGGGCTGAAGCGACGATCATATCGGTCACTGTTTCTGTGTGTCCTGAAAAGGACCTGCTAGAGATAACCGTTGAGGACAACGGGTTGGGACTTTCCGTCCCGCCTGAGATTGCCATAGATCCATTTTACACCACGAAAAGTGGAAAGAGGACAGGGTTGGGGTTAAGCCTCTTCCAGTCGTCGGTGGAGAAGGCGAAGGGTGAGATCACCCTTTGCAAATCAGCCCTCGGTGGGCTCTGTGTGCGTGCAAAGATGCAGCTCAGTCATGTGGACCGAAGCCCCATGGGTGATCTTGCAGCGACCCTCTCTTCGGTGGTGTGCATGAACTCGCACATCGACCTGAGGTGCAGGCTTTCTGCAGGAGACAAAATCTGCACGATCACCGTTTCGGACGTGATGGACAAGGAGTCGAGTCTTGAGGTGTGCGGACTCACCATGGCGCGCAGAATGCACCAGAAGATCAAAGACGCTCTGTGCACGCTCTCGGTTCAGGATTGAAGACCCGCACCGTTGATGCGAGTCTTTTTGAGATAGTTGAGAAAGGGGAGAATGAGGTGAGTGGTTCACACACGGTGTGCAGTTCACTCGGAGTGCGAGATGGAACATGAAAATGAAACAGAACAATACCATTTCAAGGAGAATAGTATGAGCGATAAAGACGGATCTGTAGCCTGCGTCGAAAGGGCAAGCGAGGAACAGCTGCTTGCACGTCTAGAGGAGATTCTTGAGGAGTACAAAGACAAACCGGGTGCTCTGATACCCGTGCTTCAGATGGCGCAGAGTATATTCGGTTACCTTCCGGAGGTGGCCCTCAAGCGGATCAGTTTGATGTTAAACAAGTCCTACAGCGAAGTTGCGGGAGTTGTCGGGTTCTACTCCTTCTTTTCCACTGTTCCCAGAGGGAAGCATCTGATCAGGGTGTGCCTGGGAACTGCCTGTTATGTGAGGGGAGGGAAACGGCTCCTCGATACATTGAAGAATGAGCTGAAAATCGATGTGGGTGCGACGACAGAGGATGGTATGTTCTCCCTCGAAGTGGCCCGATGCTTCGGAGCATGCGGGCTTGCGCCGACGATGATGATCGACGACGATGTCATTCAGCGTGTCAAGCCGATGAAGATTCGTACAATTCTTGAACAGTACAGGTCTTTACCTGTGAAAGGAGCCTAGCCATGGCAAAGAAAGTCTCTTCTCCCGAGGCTCTCAAAAAGCTCAGGGACAAGGTCAGATCAGAGTTCGAGCTCAGGGACGGCCCGAAAGAGATACAGATCACCATACACATGGGGACCTGTGGCATTGCAGCCGGCGCACGGGATGTCTTCGCGCAGTTGAGCACCGAGCTCTTTGATGCACACGTGAACAACGTGACGCTGCGCCAGTCAGGCTGTATAGGACTGTGTGATCGAGAGCCCATGATGACGATGGTTGACAGGGATGGAGTGCGGTTCATGTACGGCAACCTGAACAAGAAAAAACTGCATGACATCGTGCAGTCACACATCATCGGAGGGGTTCCAGCGAACCAGTATTTCATCACAACGTAGGAAGGGAGAAAGCAATGAATAAAATACGGTCCCATGTCCTCGTGTGTGCAGGTGCCGGATGCGTTGCATCAGGCGCTCTTGAGATAAGCGCTGCACTGAACGAGGAGATACGACGCTTCAAACTCAACAGAGAAGTGAGTGTGGTGGAGACAGGCTGCCTCGGCCCCTGCGCTGAGGGTCCGGTGATTGTCATCTATCCGGACGGCGTGTTCTACCAGCGCCTGAAGCCGGAATACGCCAGAGAAATCGTAGAAGAACACCTGCTCAAGGGAAGGATTGTGCAGAGATTAGTGCACAAAGAGTCCGCATCAGGGAAGACGGTTCCGGAGTTGCATGACATAGGGTTCTTCTCAAACCAGGTCAAAATTGTGCTGCGAAACTGTGGCATGATCGATCCATTACGAATAGATGAGTATATTGCGCGGGAGGGATACGGGGCTCTTGCCAGGGTACTCGAGGAGATGAAGCCGGAGCAGGTCATTGATGTGGTGAAAAAATCTGGTCTGCGGGGTCGCGGGGGTGCGGGATTCCCTACGGGTCTCAAGTGGGAGTTCTGTCAGAGGTCGCAGGGTCCTGTCAAATACGTTCTCTGCAATGCCGATGAGGGGGACCCGGGCGCATTCATGGACAGGAGCGTGCTGGAGGGCGACCCTCACAGTGTGATCGAGGCAATGGCGATTGCGGCCTACGCGATCGGCGCCTCCCAGGGGTATGTCTATGTCAGGGCTGAATACCCCCTCGCGGTCGACCGCCTGGGAAGGGCAATCAAACAGGCCCGGGAGTACGGGCTTCTGGGCAGAAATATCATGGGGTCCGGATTCAACTTTGATCTGGAGATCAGGATGGGCTCGGGTGCGTTCGTCTGCGGAGAGGAGACAGCCCTCATGACTTCCATCGAGGGCAACCGCGGTGAGCCCAGACCACGCCCCCCATTCCCCGCGCAGAAAGGGCTCTGGGGGAAACCGAGTCTGCTCAACAACGTGGAAACCTACGCAAGCATACCTGCGATCATTCTCAAGGGCCCCGAGTGGTACGCTTCTTATGGAACAGAAAAGAGTAAGGGCACAAAGGTTTTTGCCCTGGCAGGAGCGGTGAACAACACCGGCCTGGTGGAAATCCCGATCGGTACCCCCCTGGGCGAGATCATCTACAAAATCGGAGGAGGAATCCGGGACGGGAAGAGCTTCAAGGCAGCACAGATCGGGGGACCCTCAGGGGGATGCATCCCGAAGGAGCACCTCAATGTTCCGGTTGACTACGAGTCCCTCACCGAGCTCGGCGCAATCATGGGCTCAGGAGGCCTCATCGTCATGGATGACGATACCTGTATGGTGGACATGGCTCGCTTCTTCCTGGAGTTCGTCCAGGACGAGTCCTGCGGGAAATGCCCTCCCTGCAGGATCGGAACAAAGCGGATGCTCGAGATCCTCAACAGGATATGTGAGGGAAAGGGTGAGGAGGGAGATATCGAAAAGCTCATCACCCTGGGAAATACGATCAAGGACACGGCACTCTGCGGGCTCGGCCAGACCGCGGCGAATCCGGTGCTCTCAACCATCAGGCATTTCAGGGAAGAGTACATCGAGCACATCAGAGACAAGCACTGCAGGGCTGGGGTGTGCCCGGATCTGGTCCGCGCACCCTGTCAGAATGCCTGTCCTGCGGGTGTCGATGTGCCGGGGTACGTCTCTCTCATTGGAGAGAAGCGGTATGCGGAAGCGCTCCACCTGCACCGGGATCGAAATCCCTTCGCTGCGGTGTGCGCACGGGTATGCTTTCATCCCTGTGAATCCAAGTGTCGAAGGTCAACGCTGGACGAGCCTCTCTCGATTCGGGGGCTGAAGCGGTTCATGGTCGACCGAGAGCTGACCCTGCAGCTTCCCGAGATTCGGGAAAGCCAGGAGAACACCCGGAAAAAGATTGCAGTCATCGGGTCCGGGCCTGCAGGGCTTTCCTGTGCCTACTTCCTCGCACGGCTCGGTTACCGTCCCAAGGTGTTCGAGGCGTTCCAGGAGCCTGGCGGCATGCTCATACAGGCGATACCTGCATACAGGCTCCCACGTGAAGTGCTCGGCCAGGAGATCCGGATGATCGAGCGTATGGGTGTGGACATCGCACTAGGGCTTGGGCTCGGAATGGATTTTACCCTCGAGGAGCTTCGGAAGCATGGTTATGATGCCGTATTCATCGGCGTGGGTGCGCCCTCCGGCATGTCTTTGGGCCTTGCCAACACGGAGGCGAAGGGCGCTGTAGAAGCGCTTAGCTTCCTGCGGGATTTTAATTTGAACGGGTCGGTGCAGGTGGGAAAAAGGGTTGCGGTAGTCGGTGGGGGAAATGCTGCGGTTGATGCCGCACGCACCGCGTTTCGTCTCGGTGCAGAATCAGTTGATATCGTCTACAGGCGTACGCGGGATGAGATGCCCGCCTATGAGGAAGAGATCGAGGAAGCGGTCAAGGAAGGGGTGAAGCTCAACTTCCTGCTCGTTCCTGCTGAGCTCCTCACGACAGACGGGCGGGTGACCGGTCTCAGATGCAATCGGATGGCACTCGGGGAGTACGACCGCTCCGGACGCCCGAGACCTGTACCGTGCGGCGAACCGGACTGGGTGCTGGAGGTGGATCAGGTCATAGCTGCCATCGGACAGTCTCTGGATTCCGACCGCTTCCTCAACGGGATGAAGCTCGGTCTCAATAGCAGGAACTACATCCAGGTGGACCCGGTGACCGGACAGACATCGGTTGAATGGATTTTCGCCGGGGGTGACGCAGTGTCTGGTCCTTCTTCCGTGGTGGAGGCGGTCGCTGCGGGAGAGAAAGCTGCAGTGGGCATCGACACCTATCTGACCGGCGAGGACCATGCCTTCTGGCGGAAGGAGAAGAATGTCGACACCTTCTTTGACCCGGAGGTGGACCCTGTGGAGTACGGCCGGGTGAAGCAGCAGCTCATTCCTGTCTCGCGAAGGAAGCACAACTTCTGTGAGCTTGAGATGCCGTGGCAGGAGAGCAGTGCTCTGAGAGAGGCAAAGCGCTGTCTGCGCTGCGATTACAGAGATTGAGGACATCATGAAGGGAGGAAAGGACAATGCCAAGACTCACGATTGACAATAGAGAAATTGAGGTTCTGGAGGACACTACTATCCTCCAGGCAGCCAGACAGGCGGGAATCAAGATACCGACTCTCTGTTATCTCGAGGGCGTGCAGGCCATAGGCGCCTGCCGCGTCTGCCTCGTGGAACTGGAGGGAAGCAAAAATCTCGTGGCCTCCTGCGTGACGCCAGTCACGGAGGGAATGAAGGTGCGCACCAACAGCAAGCGGGTGCGTCAGGGGAGAAGAACCGTGGTGGAGCTTCTGCTCTCAGACCACAACGGCGACTGCCAGACCTGCGAACGGAACAATGACTGCGAGCTCCAGAAACTCGCCCATGAGCTCGGAATCAAAGAGGTGAGCTATCAGGGTGAAAAAAGCAGGGAGATCAAGGATTGGAGCACTCCAGCGCTGGTGCGGGACATGGGCAAGTGTATATTGTGCCGGCGCTGTGTGACGGTCTGCGGTCAGGTTCAGGGAGTTGCAGCGATCTTTCCCCAGAACAGGGGGTTTGCGACCGTGGTGGGTCCGGCCTTCACTCACGATCTGGACGGGGTCGCCTGCGTTCAATGCGGCCAATGTGCGGCAGTATGCCCGGTCGGCGCGATCACCGAAAGGGATCAGATCGACGACGTCTGGGCTGTACTCGAAGACCCGGAGAGCCATGTGGTCGTTCAGACAGCTCCTGCGATACGGGCAGCACTGGGGGAGTGCTTCGGCTACCCACCGGGAACCCTGGTGACCGGCAAGATGGTGAGTGCGCTCCGACGGATGGGGTTTGACAGGGTGTTCGACACGAACTTTGCGGCAGATCTCACCATCGTGGAGGAAGGGACCGAGCTCTTGATGCGTCTGAAAAAGGCGCTCACAAGCGGGGAGGATGCGCACCTGCCCCAGTTCACGAGCTGCTCTCCCGGATGGATCAAGTACATCGAGTACTTTTACCCTGAGCTCCTGCTCAATGTATCCAGCTGCAAATCACCCCAGCAGATGTTCGGAGCGGTAGCAAAGACCTACTATGCAGAGAAAATAGGGAAGCGGCCGGAGGAGATCACCGTGGTCTCCATCATGCCCTGCACCGCAAAGAAATTCGAGGCAGAACGCGCCGAGATGAACTCAAGCGGTGTGCGGGACGTGGACATCGTGCTCACGACCCGGGAGCTCGGGCGCATGATCACCCAGTCGGGAATCGATTTTAAGGCGCTCCCGGACGAGCATATGGATTCCCTCATGGGATTTTCCTCTGGTGCAGCGGATATATTCGCCAATACCGGAGGTGTCATGGAAGCAGCCCTGAGGACTGCCTACGAGATCGTCACCGGCAGACCGCTCCCCTTCGAGAAGCTCCATGTGAAGCCGATTGCTGGGCTCGATGGGGTGAAGGAGGCATCCATCAAAATCGAGGGGACAGTTCCTGACTGGTCGTTTCTCGAGGGGGTGACGCTGAAGGTTGCGGTCGCCCACGGCCTTGGAAATGCCAGACAGGTGCTCGAGCGGATAAAGAGGGGCGAGGGTGATTATCATTTTGTGGAAATCATGACCTGCCCGGGCGGGTGCATCGGGGGGGGAGGGCAGCCGCGGATGACAAACGACGAGGTGCGGTTGGCCCGGATCAAAGCGATCTACAAAGAGGACGAGGGAAAGAAAGTGCGGAAATCCCACGAGAACCCGGAACTGCAACAGTTGTACAGAGAATTTCTGGGAAAGGCGCTGGGAGAAAAATCCCACCATCTGCTCCACACGAAGTACGTTGCCAGGAGCAGGGTATAGTCGGAGAGGAAAATGGGAATCGTAAAGACAATTCCCGAGAAATGCAAGCGCTGCTACACCTGCGTGCGCGAATGTCCTGCAAATGCGATCAAGGTTGAGGGGGGCCAGGCGACCGTTATCGAAGAACGCTGTATCGCCTGCGGGAACTGTGTGAAGGTTTGTGCCCAGAAAGCAAAATCCATAGAGGACAGCAGAGACGAGGTAAAACAGATGCTTTCTGAAGGGAAACGGGTGTTCGCATGCCTGGCCCCATCTTTTCCAGCTGCCTTCCACCCTGAAAGTCCAGGAAAGGTTGTGGGAGCCGTCAGGGAGCTCGGGTTCACCGATGTCTGGGAGGTCGCATTCGGAGCGGAGCTGATCACCCGCGCCTACAGCGAGCTTTACAAGGATTCGCTCAGGACCGGCCAGAGCATCATCAGCACTCCCTGCCCGGCAATTGTGAGCTACGTTGCGAAATACATGCCGAGCCTGACCGGAGCGCTCGCCCCGATCGTCTCCCCCATGATTGCGACAGCCAGGGCTATCCGGGATCGGTATGCACCCGGTACCCTCTCAGCTTCTGCCGCGCGTGCAGGTTCGAAGCAACAACGAAGCCGTGCTGGTCAGGGCAGCCGTTCCGGCGGGGACCGTGAGGGTCTTTACATTGTGTTCATAGGGCCGTGTATTGCAAAGAAAAATGAGATCCGTGATCCCTGCGTGAAAGGCACTGTGGATGCCGTACTGACATACAGGGAGCTCGAACGAATGCTGGAAGAGCTGGGCATCCGGATCAGCGAGGTGCCGGAGAGTGGGTTTGACAGCCCGCCGTGCATCATCGGCCGATCATTCCCCATATCAGGCGGCCTTCTGAAAACCTCGGGGCTCAGCACAGATATCCTTGAAAACAACATACTCATCACTGAGGGAAAGGACCGCGTGCTGCCTGCCCTCAAGGAGCTTGCGGACGGAAAAAGCCAGGCTCACTTTTTCGATGTACTCTTCTGCGAGGGGTGCATCAACGGTCCGAAGATGATCAATGACAAGAGCATGTTTGCCCGGAAACAGGTAATGGCCGATTACATCAACGAGCAGGCGCAGAAGGTGACACAGAGGGAGTTCCTGGAAGCGCTTCACGAGTTCAGAAACCTGGACGTGAGCAGATCCTTCACCTGTGAGACCGTGTATCTGTCCAGACCCACGGATGAGGAGATCCGCAGGGCCCTTCAGGCAATGAAGAAATGGAGTACTGAGGACCAGCTCAACTGCGGAGCCTGCGGCTACGCCACGTGTATGGACAAGGCGATTGCCGTGTGCCAGGGGCTCGCAGAGCCGGAGATGTGCCTGCCCTATCTGGTTGATGAGCTGGAGAATGCGCTGAAACAGATCAGGCAGTCTCACGACGAGCTGAAGTCTGCCCAGGAACGACTCGTGCAATCAGAGAGACTGGCCTCCATGGGGCAGATATCAGCGGGAGTGGCCCATGAGATCAACAACCCCCTCGGGACGATCATCCTGTATTCGCACATGCTCATGCGACAGCTTCGGCAGAGCGAATCCGTGAAGTCGGATTTACAGATGATCGTAGGAGAGGCGTCGCGGTGCAAGAACATCGTGCGGGGGCTTCTGGACTTCAGCAGGCAATCCAGGGTCTCCAAGATCCCGACGGATCTTCCAGCACTCATCGGGGAAGTTGAGGCGATCATGGAGCACAAGGCAAAGGAGTCGAAGATCAGGATCAGGCGGGAGATCGATGAAAAGCTTCCGGTCATGATGATCGACGCGGGGCAGATCAAGCAGATGCTCGTGAATCTTGTGCAGAACGGAATCGATGCGATCGAAGGGCAGGGCGAGGTATGCCTGACTGCGCGGATGAATGAGTCCGGGGATATGGTCGAGATCAGGATTTCGGACAACGGATGCGGGATTTCCCAGGAGAACATGTCAAAGCTTTTCACTCCATTTTTTACCACGAAGGAAATCGCCAAGGGGACGGGGCTTGGCCTTGCAATCTGTTATGGAATCGTGAAGATGCACTCAGGGAACATCATTGTGGAAAGCACAGAGGGGAAGGGCACGACTTTGATCATCACCCTTCCGATCAGTGATCGATCGGCTGAAAAAGAATCGGTCGAAAGGACCGGTCTCCATGGAACCAGTTCAGGGGGTACATATGAATGAGAAACAGGCGAGCATTCTGTGCGTTGACGATGATCCTGACTTCCTCGACATGTACAGGAGAGTTCTCGAGCCCAGAGGGTACAGAGTCATTTGCTGCTCGAACTCTCAGGACGCACTCCAGAAGATGACAGAGGAGAAGCCGGCGCTCGTGGTGACGGACCTGATGATGAGTTCCCTTGATTCCGGATTCTCCTTTGCCCGTACCGTGAAGGAAGATGCCCGTTTTGTGAACGTTCCGGTGATCATCGTCACTGCGATTGGAGGGCAGCGCGGGTTTGATTTCACTCCCCGCAGCAAGGAGGATCTTCAGGCGATGTGTGCCGATGCATTTTTCGATAAGCCTGTTGACCCCAGGGTACTTGTCGCCAATGTGGAAGAGCTTTTGAAAAAGAGCAGGCAGGAGGACAGCCCATGAAAGAACGTATTCTTGTCGTTGATGATGAGCTCGGTATGCGTGAGGGCTGCAGAAAGGTCCTCACCTCGGAGGGGTATGAGGTGGAAACGGCTGGAGATGGGCTCGAAGGGTTCGAGCTTTTTCAAAAAGATGGCAGTTTTTCAGCTGCGATTGTTGATATCAGAATGCCGCGGATGGACGGTATAGAGCTTATACGGCGAATACATGAAATAGACGAGGACGCAATTCTTCTCGTGATCACAGCGTACTCTACGATCGATTCAGCGGTTGAAGCAACCAAGAGAGGAGCATACGGGTACATCCCAAAGCCGTTTACTCCTGACGAGTTGCTCCTTCCGGTGAAAAACGGGCTTGAAAAGAGGGCGCTCACCCTGAAGGCGAAACGGCTGAGTGAAGAGCGGGAGGAGCGGCTTCTGGAGATCGCGCTCGAGCGATCAAAATGCAACAGCATCATCAAGTGCATGACCGATGGTGTTCTCGTGGTGAACAGAGATGGGCAAATCGTGCTGAACAACGCGGCAGCAGCCAGAATCATGCCCGAGTGCAGCTTTCTCCCCCTCCCATCTCCCCTAAACCGGCTGCGCTGTGAAGAGCTCAGATCGCTGATCGATGAAACCCTGAATGCGGAGTCGAACCCGCACATCACCTCCCAGGAGATCAAGCTGGGCACGCGCACCTTTCTTGTAAACGCATCACCCGTTTTCGAGGCGAACGCAGTCATCTCGGGGGTTGTCGTGGTGCTCGGGGACATTACAGAGCTGAAAAAGCTCGAGACTGCAAAATCCATGTTTGTTTCGATGGTTGCCCATGAAATCAAGGGACCACTCGCAGCAGTGGAGAGTTACCTCAATCTGATACTCAACGGATTCGTGGAGGGTGATCAGGCGAGCGAGCGCTCCATGATGTCGCGGTCGCTCGTTCGGATCCAGACCCTCAGGAAGATGGTCATGGAACTGATGAACATCACCGCCATGGAGACAGGGAACTTCACGATCAAACGCTCTCCCATTGACCTCAGGGAGGTTGTACACCAGGCAGTCGAGAATTGCAAAGAGAAAGCAGTGGAAAAAAATATCACTCTCTGTTACGAGTGCAGCAGCGCTGAAGGGCTGGGTCGGGTGCTTGCAGACATGGATGCGATGCAGATCGTGTGTACAAACCTCATTGACAACGCAATAAAGTATACCCCGAAGGATGGCCGCGCTTCGGTGACTCTCGAGCGAAACGGCATGTACGCCTGCATCATCGTGCAGGACACAGGCATCGGAATGAGCCCCTCCGAAAAAGAGAGGGTATTTGACGAGTTCTTCAGGGCGAAGAACAAATACACTGAAAACGTTCCAGGTACAGGACTCGGCCTCTCTCTGGTGAAGCGTCTCGTTGAGCTCCATCAGGGAACCATCGAGCTCGATTCCGCCCAGAACAGGGGAAGCAGTTTCAAGGTCAACCTTCCCCTGGAGGGGTAGCGGCCAGTCCTGAGAGGCAGCTTACTCTATTCAGCCAGAATGTCGAATTGAAAATCATTCCGACTCTCATTTTTCCGCGGTTTACCTTCCACTTACAGGCTCGACTCCCCATCCTCCGATGAGGAAGCGGATGAAGAAGCCGTTTATCCCCACATCCGGACCGTCTACGACATTGATTTCACCCATGCTCCAATCTGACTCTCCGAAGGTGTACCCGTATCCGAATCTGACTCCAAAGAGCAGACCGCCTTCACCTTCTGTTTTTTCAAGAACCCTGAGATTGAGCCGGTAGTCGATACCCAATGCGCCCTGCATCATGAAATTGCCGGTGGAGAGATACGACTCTCGCGTCGGTGTTGCGAGAATTTCGTCGAAGGTCGGTACCGACCGTTCCGTGATCCGAAGGGAGACGCCACCCCATCCGAGCCCGACCTGAGGAAAGATATTGAAACCCCACCGTGAGAAAACCACATATCCAGCGGTAAACAGCCCGTATCCGCCTTCGAGCCTCTGCAGGTAACTCCCAGTGGAAGCCTCCTGGGAAAAACCACCCCCCTCGCCTCCGAAGACCAGCCTTTCGCCAATGAATCCATATCCAGCTCCTCCGCAGAAAAGCGAGCTTTCATTGAAGGTGTCGTATCCGCCGGTGCGAAGATCTCGGTTGAGGTCGTCGAGCTCGAGCCACTGAGTGCCGATCATGAATCCGCCTCCTCCACCGGCACGCAAGTCAACCGCCTCTGCGGTGGCAGCACCAAGAGAAATGCTGAGGATGAATGCACAGAAAAGGAAACTTCTCCTGATGATGCTTTTTTTTGATTCCATACTGGCCCTCCTCCCCTGGGAATTTTGTACTCATGCAATGTTTGAATATTAAAGTGATACATTCTTCTTTTTTCATCCAGCTATTTTCATAAAATATTTTCGGTGATCCTTGATTTTCTGTGCGTTTGGGGCTAGAATTTTATACGATGTTCCTGCAGGATCGTTTCATGCAGGAGGCTGAGACTCTTATCACAGGAGCGGAAAATGAAGAGAATGGTTCTTCTGGCCTGTATGTCTATTCTGATCGTGTTCCTTCTTGTATCATCAGTTGCACTTGCAGGCAACAAACACTACACGATCCGCGCAAGCTACTTCACCCCATCTGACGCAAAGGCGGGGTTTGCCTTCGGGGGCTCTGTCGGAGCCTGGGTGGACGAGGCGGTGCAGATCGGCATAGGAACGGATTTCTTTTTCAAAAACTATAGGAAAGAATCCAAGGTTGCAGACGATGTTGCACCTGACGGAACAGTAATAAGCACCATAAGGACAGAAGTCGAGTACAACACCTACATCATCCCGCTGATGCTCGAGCTCACACTCAACTTTCCCGGCCTGTGGAAGGGGTCCATTTTCGGGCAGGGCGGGCTGGGGTACGAACTGCTGATCAACAAGGAGCAGAATTACGCGTCCAAGGTCAAAGAAACGCGCCTCTACGGCGGGTTCGCCTGGCAGGTTGGAGGAGGGGCGTCATTCAAGCTGGGAAGCGATTCAGCGCTCTTTGTCCAGGGATACTACAACGGCGGCAAGGTAAGGAGAAAGCTGAAAGATCCCCTGGAAGAACTGCCCGTGTCCGAGGAGGTCAACCTCTCCGGTCTCGGCGTGAGGGTGGGTCTCTCCCTGGGACCTCTCTGAAACTGGACGGTTTTTTCTGTACACCGATCTTCTTGATACAGAGTCCTACCGTTTTTTTATAAAAGTTCCCTTCCGATATTCCTCGAATGCGGTCCTGAGCTCCTCCTGCGTGTTCATCACAATGGGACCGTACCAGGCGACAGGTTCTCCAAGCGGTTTGCCTGAAATAAAGAGAAGGCGCGCCGGTTTCTCTGCAGTTGCGATGACTGCGAGGTCACCACTGTCGTAGAGCACCAGGTTTCCAGGACCGATCAGGCACTCCCCGTCAAAATCAAAATAGCTTGAGCTCACCACGTCGTAGGAAAAGGAATCCCTGCTTTCGTCGAAATAGGCTGCACCTTCCACCACGTAGGCAAGGACGGTGTGGTCGGGCTGCACCGGATGGGAAATACTCGTGCCTGCAGGGATGGTGATATCCAGGTATTCGGGGTTGATCACGATGTCCTTCACCGGCCCCTGGGTTCCATTCACCCTTCCGGCAATGACTTTCACTCTTGCTCCGCCTTCCACCGCAGTCTGGGGTATCTGCTCGCTCTTCACCTCGCGATATCGGGGATCGATCATTTTTTGGGAAGCCGGAAGATTTGCCCAGAGCTGGAATCCCCACATCAGGCCGTCTTTCCCCTCCTTGGGCATTTCCTGATGGATGATCCCGCTCCCGGCAGTCATCCACTGCACATCCCCTGGATGAATGACGCCGCTGTTTCCCATGCTGTCACCGTGCTCCACTTCTCCGTGCAGCATGTAGGTAATCGTTTCGATACCCCGGTGAGGATGCCAGGGGAAACCGCGAATATAGTCTTGGGGATTGTCGGAGTGAAAGTCATCCATGAGAAGAAACGGGTCGAGCTGTGGCAGATCGTGATATCCGAATACCCTCCTCAGGC
>Ga0180437_10001588_pt1 | contig 38667 bp, 33 predicted proteins | sample SS_ome_4_FD_132410 | JGI IMG/M metagenome (GOLD analysis project Ga0180437, IMG submission 132410) | Hypersaline lake sediment archaeal communities from the Salton Sea, California, USA - SS_3_D_1 metaG | ecosystem: Environmental > Aquatic > Non-marine Saline and Alkaline > Hypersaline >...
CAGGCAGCGCCGGGACTGTCAGTACACGTGCGGGACACGCATCTGCCATGGCGCCCGAAACCGCAATCGGCGCGGCCAGCCCGGTTGGTCCGGAAGGTGAGGATCTCGGGGAGACCCTCGAAGAGAAGACCAAGAACATCCTTAAAGCCACCGTCCGCACGCTTATGGAAGGACGCGCCCTGGAGGCGATTGGCCTGGCGGAGGAAACCATCGAAAGCGCCCAGGCCCTCTCGGCGGCTGAGGCGTTTGAAGCCGGGTTGGTGGATTTTATTGCCCCGGATGTGGGCGACCTGCTCGACCAGCTCGATGGTTATACTGTTGAAACCGTTGAGGGGCAGGTGACCCTTTCCACCCGCGGGGCTGTTGTAAGGGAGTTCGAGCAGTCCCTTATCGAGCAGTTGCTTTCAATTCTCACCAATCCCAATTTCGTCTTTGTCCTGCTTGCGATCGGCGTCCAGGCTGTCCTGATCGAGATATCCAGCCCGGGAGGCTGGGTGGCGGGCTTTTTAGGCGTGGTTTGCCTGGCGCTGGCAGCCTACGGGCTGGGAGTGCTGCCGGTCAACTGGTTCGGCATCGTCTTTATCATCACCGCTTTTGTGCTTTTTATCCTGGACATCAAAGCCCCCACTCACGGCGCGCTGACTGCCGCCGGGGTGATCTCATTAATCGTCGGCTCTCTGGTGTTATTCAACTCGCCCAGCGTGCCTAGTTTTCAGCGGGTTTCGGTCCCGCTTGTTGTGGGTGTCTCTATCGCGATCGGGGCGATCTTCTTCGTAATCCTGATCTTCGCCCTGCGCGCCCAGGCTACCCCGGCCTGGATGGGACAGGAGAGTTTGATTGGCAAAACCGGCCTGGTGAAGGAGAGCCTGTCTCCTACCGGGCGGATCCAGTTGGGCGGCGAGCAGTGGACCGCCGAGCTGGTCGATAGTGAGGCGACTGCCGGGCCTGGTGCGAAGGTGCAGGTTGTCCGCGTTGAAGGTCTCAAGTTGTTTGTCCGGGAAATAGTAGGGTGAGGGGGATTTTAATATCCGGATGAGCAGGGCTTTTAAAACCAGCGCATACCGTTATAAAGGCGAATTGCTCGTTTTGTTGCTGACGCTGCTGCTGGTCGTCGGGGTGGTGGTGTTCACCGTCGCTGCCACCGCCTGCCTGAGCGGGATATTCGTACTGGCTTTTATTGTTCTTTCTTTTTATCTGGGGCGTTCCCACCACCAGGCGCTGGTCAGTCGTGCCCGCCAGGTCACCGCCAGATCTTCCCCACGTATCGCCTTAATCGTCAGGGATGCAACCGCCCGTTTACAGCCCGGGGATGTGCTGGTCTACATCGCCCCGGGCCGCGTCATGAATGCTTACACCTTCGGCCTGTCCTCTCCGAAGGTCGTGGTTATCTATTCCGCTTTGATGGATGTGATGGACAGCGATGAACTGGCTTTTATCCTGGGTCACGAACTCGGGCATGTCGCCCTGGGACATACCTGGCTGAACTCCCTGGTGGGCGGGATAGCCGGGGTTCCGGCTTCTTGGTCAGCCGGGATGTTGATGGCGATGACCTTTTTATGGTGGAACCGGGCCTGCGAGTATTCAGCTGACCGGGCTGGGCTGCTGGCGTGCGGAAAACCGGAAAAAGCGGTCTCTGCCCTCGTAAAACTGGGCGCCGGACCACAGGCAGGCCAGCGCGATCTGAGCGAAGTTTTCCGCCGGATCGATGCTGAGGATGATAACTTGATGGGTTCGCTGGGTGAAATAATGGCCACACATCCCATGCTGATCAAACGCATCCAGGCTTTGCGCAGGTACGCCGGGTCGTCTGCATACCGCCGCCTCCAGAAACTCGTCGACCGCAATCTCCAGCCCTGATTTGCCTGAAGCTTGAGGAGCATGAAATACCGTTTCCCATTGAAGACCTACTACAACCCTGCCTGGGGGTGAAGCCTTACTCGTAAGCCAGCACCTCCCGGATGGTCAACCTGGCTGCGCTGCGGGCGGGCAGGATGCTGGCGATGATGGATAAGCCAAGAACCACTCCCAGCCAGACCAGCATTCCGCGGGTTGTGAATGCCAGCGGGATGGGTGCGTTGATCATTGCCTCGCTGATAATCTTCAGCAGCAGGAAGCTGATCGGGAACGAAAAGACCACCGACAGCATCCAGCTGATCAAACCGATAAAGGAACCTTCGATTACCACCGATTTTATAATGGCGAAATCCACCGCCCCGATCGCCCGCATTACGCCGATCTCGCGCGTCCGCTCAAGGACGTTCATGCCCATTGTTCCTGTTAATCCAATGCTGCCCACCAGCGCGGTCAGTAGTGCCATGCTGAGCAGGAAAGTTACCAGGATATTGACCATCTGGGCGCTTTGTTCCTGGGCTTCCGCTCCGGTCTGCACGTCGCTAACTTTAAAACCAAGCTCGCGCAGGTGCTGGTCGATCTCGGAACTGACCCGCTTCTGGCCTTCCAGGCTCTGATCGCTTGTGACCAGCCGGTATGAAGAAGCGGAATGGTTCATGTTTTGAAGTTTGGAAATGGTCTCATAAGGCGCATAGCTGAGCGGATCGCCGATAAAATTGGCGAAACTGAAGATCCCTGCCAGAGTCCAGTCCTCCTCCCTGCCGTCTGAAATGCTGATCTTTAATATATCCCCGGGCTGTAAATCCGGATCACTATCCCAGACTGCGTCCGAGATCACAATGGCTCTTTCATCGCCCGGAAGCAGCCAGCGCCCGGTTACCATTTCCGGCTCCAGCAGGGCCGAATCAGCTGGTGGGGCGATGATCTGCAGGCTCTCCACCACGTCTCCGTTCTGGTCGAGGATTTCCCCGGTCGCTCCTGACCAGGATTCTACATGCCTGACCTCTGGGATCTGGAACAGCGCTGCCTCGACTTCTGAAGACCGGTATGGCTGTTCGAAGTTGAGGGTCACATCTGCAATGAAGTGCTGCTGAATCTGGACCATAAATTCCTGCATGGATACGCGCACATTAAAAACTGCGATGAAGATCGCCCCGGCAACTGTCAGCGTGAACAGGGTCAATAGGAGCCGCCCTTTGCGGCGGAAAGTATTGCGGATGGAAAGCATAACCGGTCGCGAGACCCAGCGTAAGACTCCGTCGATCCAGTTCCAAAAAGCCCCGACAGTTGGCTGATCTCCCGGGCGGTCGTTGCTTATCGCCCGGCGAACCTTGATCTTTGAGCCGCTGTTTACCGGGATAAAACCAGCGATCAGAGGCACGACCAGCGCGATCAGGACCTGGATGGCCAGAGTAGCGGGGAATGTCCGGAAACCCTGCAGATCGGATTTCATGAACCATGCCATAAGATCTGCCAGCCCGTATCCGGCGAACGCGCTTAAAGGGACTGCGATGACCAGGGCTAATATTCCATAAGAGAAAATCAAAAAAAGGTACATCAGCAGCACCTGTTTACTGCGGGCGCCGATCAGTTTCATCACGCCAATCTGGCGCAGGTGCTGGGTAATCAGGGCGTTCAGGGTGTTGAAGATCAGCGAACTGCTCAGCAGCATAACCAGCACCCCGAGCACCCCCAGAACCCCGAATATAGCCAGGGCCATATCTCCAAACGGGTGCTCGTCGGACCTGCTGGTATTAACCCGGTAGACCTGGCGGCCGCTTTTCTCGATCTTATCCTCAATTATTTTTGAAATTGATTCGATATAAGCTTCATCTTCCGAATGTGCGCTCACAGTAGCATAAAGGCGGTTGTATTTCTGGGTTTGCCCCAACCAGGCAAGCGAATCTGAAGTGATGTACCCTACCGTGGCAGCGTTAAAATCGCCGGCCGCAGTCTGGTCTTTGACAATGCCCACCACTGGCATGCGCCGGATGGTCCCATCTTCAAGCTGTACCGCGAGCACGTCCCCAACCCGGTAACCCGGGTCCCTCATCGGCTCGTAACCAATCAACAACTCGTTTTCATCCGGAACTGCCTGGCCCTCTTTTGGCTCGATCTGGTTGATGTGTGAGTTTCTGAAATCGTCATTTGCGATCAGGTTGAGCGCCTGCTGGGGTTTACCTGCCTGGATAACGCTCACGCTCATGTTGTTTCGGCCTTCAACATCCTCAACGCTTTGAATTTCCTTTATGGAACTGACGAAATTGTCGTCAAACGGATCTGTGATTATCTCAATATTGGCAGGGTTTGCCGAGGCATAACTGGTGTCGATATCTTCAGCCAGGATCTGGTATGCATTCGCGATTGTCCCAACCGCAAACACCCCGACCGCGATAGAGGCCACTACCAGCAGAGTCCTGGTTTTATTGTCCCACAAGTCAGCCAGGACCTTGCTCCAGCGCGGCCTGACCAGGTTAATGCCGGTATTCATGTTTATTCGCAGCCTCCGTTTTTTGCCAGGTTTTCTTCCAGCCTGGTACTGGCGACTGTTTCAATCACGTCCATGGTCTGCGGCGATCGCTCCAGCAGACGGTAGAAATCTTCTTTTGGCAGTAAAACCAGCTCGACCTCGCACCTGGGGGCTGCCTTTACGCTGGCGACCGAATCCTCTCTGTGCATCAATTCAACTTCGCCAAAGAACTGGCCCCGTCCCAGGCGGGCTAACGCGATCTCGGCGCAGCCCGGGTTTTTAAGCACCACATCTACGTCACCCCTTGCAATCATAAACAGATGGTCGACCTGCTGGCCCTGTTCAATGATGACTGATCCGGGCTGGTAAATTCGTTTTTCCGCTTTGTGGGTCGCTTGCAGCATCTGGGGGTGGTTTAATAACGGGAGCGCTCTGGCGATGACTTCATCGATTATCTCACCATCGGAAAGGATAACAGTCTGGTCGGTCCGCCTGGTGAAAGAAGGATCATGGGTGACGATCAGGATCGTTTTTCCGCGCTGGGCCATTTCGGAAAAAAGGCCAAGTATTTTATCCGCCGAGCGGGAGTCAAGGTTTCCGGTTGGTTCATCCGCCATTATGATCGGGGGATCGTTCGCCAGCGCCCTGGCGATTGCCGCGCTCTGCTGCTGTCCGCTCGACACGGAAGAGGGAAGTTTGTGGGCTTGATCTTCGAGACCTACCATACTTAAGAATTCCATTGCACGCGAGGGGCGTTCGCTGACCGGGTAGACATCGCAGTAGTCCATCGGTAGCATGGTGTTTTCAAGTAGGGTCAGAGTCGGCAGCAGCTGGAAGAACTGGAACACAATTCCTACATTGCGGCCGCGCCATAGAGCGCGTTTGCTCTCCGACATCCGGTAGAGGTCCTGCCCGCCGACAATAACCTTTCCTGAGGTGGGGTGATCGATCCCTGTCAGCATGTTCAGGAGGGTCGATTTTCCGCTCCCTGATTTTCCGACAATGGATATAAACTGCCCGTAGTTCATCCGCAGGTTGATGCCCTTCAATGCCGGAAATTCGCCGGCCGCGTTTACATACGTTTTGACCACATCTCTCAGGATGACCGCGGCCTCATCCAGCCCTGCCGGGGTGGATGGAGCAGAATCGCCCGGATAAAGGGCGGGTTCAGAGGACGAAGTATCACTTGCGGCGCCCTTCCGGCAGCCATCGGAGCTTATTTCGAGCGGTCCGGCCTGAATAATGGCTTCTTCGACAAGACTCTGCTGGGAACCTGGTGGATTTTCTCCATCTCCATTGATGATAATCCCGTGATCCCTGCTGACGAGCTCCCCGTCTGAGATATATACCTGCCTGGAAAAACGGGCCGCCAGGTTTCTATCGTGGGTTACCATAATAATAGTCTTGCCGTTCGCGACCAGTTTCTCAAAAATCTGGAAAATCGTCTCAGCGGTAACCGTGTCCAGGTTGCCGGTCGGCTCGTCGGCCAGAATAACCGGAGGGTCGTTTACCAGTGCACGGGCGATGGCGACGCGCTGCTTCTGCCCTCCGGAGATTTGGGCTGGCAGCTTTTTTGCATGCTCGCTTAATTCAACAATGTCCAGCAGTTCGAGCGCCCGTTCAGCGCTGATTTTTGGGCGGTAAGTGCCGGCGAAATCCTGGGGCAGCATGATGTTTTTCAGCAGGTTTAACTGCGGCATCAGTTCGAATGATTGGTATACAATACCGATATTGCGTCCCCGCCAGGCCGCCAGGTCATCTTCCCCCATAGAACGGATTGAAATGATCTCAGGATCGTCCGATGCACTTCCATTGGATGGTGCTCTGAAGATCACATCGCCGGAAGTGATCTCGCTAACCCCGGAGATTATATTCAGTAAGGTGGTTTTTCCTGCCCCGGATTTGCCGATGATTCCCAGGAATTCACCAGCCATTATGTCTAGGTTGATATTGTTAATTGCAATAAAATCGCCTGCGCCGGTATGGAAAACCTTTACCAGATCCTGGAGATGGAGGATTGGCTCTTCAGAACCTGGAAGGGGCTTGTTGTTCCCGCCCTCAGATTCTTGCTGGACATCGGTATAGGTTAAAGGGTTTATAATTTTGGCTTTCATTTCAATTATGCCAGGAATTTATTTCGGAAAAACCATCCAGGGCGCTCAAATGACCTAACGGGTGGATTTCCTGCCGGATTGAGTTACGGGCTGAGCGTCGGGGTTTCCCCGCAGACGGAGGGCGGTAATGGCCATCAGTTCCATCCAGAAAGGTAGATTATCCCCTGCCACTTCTGATGGGATACAGTCTTGTGATGAATTCTTCCTGCCAGCTGGTCAATTTCATTGATTTTCAGCAAATATTTTCCAAAAATCCGAAATGCAGGCGGGAATTGTACCAGATATCCCTCTCCAGGCAGCCTTACGGGGAGATTCAAATATGTAATTAATGCTTATGAAGGCTGTTAGGTTACCCCCCGGGGGTCAAACACAACCAGGATCTCACTGATTAAGCTGCCTAGGAATTTAAAATGTTGGGCAATGGTGATATGCGCCTCGCCTTTCCCGTATTTGTAAAAGATACAAACACTGTCCTGGTTAATTGTGAGGCTGATTATCTCGCAGGCAGTCTCTTCTGGAGGGTCATTTTGCAGTGCTTTGATATATGCTTCCCTCGAGTCGAATTTGAAAAGAGGACCCTGGAATTTCAAATCTTCAGACATCAGAACAATCAGGGAATCAATATCCCCTTTGCAGAAGAATTTTATAAACTGTTCGGCAATTTGTTTTTGCTGGTTATTACTGAGCATGTCTATCCCGATATCTTCAAACCAGTTTTGGGTTGATTAAACTCAGGTATCTTCTAAGGTCTTAATGGATTCATTCCGCGTTTGCCCATCATCCAGTTAGGGGAAATTTTTTCTGGACTGACCAGGTTCCACTCCTGTTATTCATCAAACTTGCGCCTTCTGCGGTGATTTCGATAGGCAGATGCCGCCTTGAAAATTCCATAAATTCTGATTTTATCCTCTTAAATTCACTTTTATCGTCCGATTGAGCCACTGTGAGGTGCGGGATGACTGCGCTGAATTCACCTTTATAAGGTGGCGAATCCGGAAATTCTGTTGCCACAGCCTGGATTAAATCAATAAAGGGGTAAACCGGGACAGGTTCGAGGAAAAGGACACCGGGAAATTGGTTAATTCTGACGAGCGAAAATTGTATCGGTGGGTATTTTGAGAATAATGCATCTAATTTTGCATACAGCTCTGGGCGCGAAGGTATATCAGCCCGGAAAGGATAGTTAATAGTTATGTGGGCGGGCATCCCCTGTGATGCGGATGGGTCGTACTTTTGCCGAAACGGGCTCACAACCGGCTCAGCATCCGGCACCAGGATGACCAGGCTGGTTTCATAACCTGGATCAGCCTCTTTTTTTTCGGATTGCATCAGAGTAATAGAATTTATTCCTTATCCTGGGTTGGTTTAAAATCCAGAGATACCGAATTGATGCAGTAGCGCAAACCGGTTGGCTGGGGTCCGTCATTGAATACATGACCAAGGTGGGATTCGCAGCGGTCGCACAGCACTTCTTTTCTGACCATACCATGGCTTGTATCGACTTCAGTTCGTACATTAGCGTTTTCCAGCGGGGCATAGAAACTTGGCCAGCCCGATCCGGAGTCAAATTTGGTTTCTGAACTGAAGAGCTCCTCACCGCAGGCGACACAATGAAAAACCCCTTCACCTTTAAAATCATTGTACTCGCCGGTAAACGGGCGTTCGGTGCCCTTCTGGCGGGTCACGTAGTACTGTTCTTGGGTTAACTGCTCGCGCCATTCCTGATCTGTCTTGTGAATTTTAGCGGTCATTTGGGCCTCCAAACCTGCTGTTTTGAGATAATCATTCCTGATGAAGTTTAGAATCCAGGAAGGGAAGAATACGGTGGCACTCTTGAGAACTGAATACAGGTGTCGAACATAGTTTAATACAGGTTATCTTGAGGATTTATTACACTTATATTAATTATTATTACTTAATTACGGGGAAAATATCCTGGTGAAGAAGGCTGCTGGCACACAGACCGAAACCGGAGTAAAATTCCCTTAGTTTTATTACGAAATCTGATTGGGCAATAAGGCGGACATGGCATTTAAAACAACACGGGATAGGATGAAAACCGACCAGCTTAACAAAGCGCCATTAAGACGGCCGGAATGGATCAGGGTGCGGGCGCCTTCCGGGGAGACTTACGAATGGCTTCAGGAATTGATGCGCACAAAGTCCCTGCATACAGTGTGCGAGGAGGCTTTATGCCCAAATATCGGGGAGTGCTGGGGTGCCGGGACTGCGACCTTCCTGATGCTGGGTGATATATGTACACGCTCCTGCGGTTTCTGCGATATCAAACGCGGCCAGCCGGAGCCTGTGGATTGGACTGAACCCGAAAGGGTGGCGCAGGCGGTTAAGGCAATGGATTTGAAGCATGCGGTGATTACAAGCGTAAACCGTGATGAGCGCAATGATGGCGGCGCTCCGATTTTTGCGATGGTGATCAAACGTATCCGCCAACTTCATCCGGGTTGTTCGATTGAAGTGTTGATACCGGATTTTAAAGGCAGGATTGAAGCGTTGAAGATTGTTATGGAGGCCAGACCGGAGATCCTCAATCATAATGTTGAAACTGTCCCGCGCCTTTTTAAGAAAGTCCAGCCGCAGGACTGTTATGAATGGGCTGCAGCCACTCTTTCAAACGCAAAAAAACTTGACGCGGAGGTGCTGACGAAGTCCGGGATTATGGTTGGCTTGGGCGAGACCCTAGCTGAAGTAAAAGAGGTAATGCGCGACCAGCGCGAATGGGGTGTGGATATATTGACTGTCGGGCAGTACCTGCAGCCGAGCAAGAAGCACCTGCCCATTGAGCGCTATTACACGCTCGAGGAGTTCGAAGAGATGGAGGAGTTTGGACGTTCAATCGGATTCTTATGGGTGGAGAGCGGTCCGTTGGTGCGCTCCTCTTATCACGCAGCCGAGCAGGTGCGCGCCCTCAGTGTTGTCCACCGGAAGCTTTACGGCGAAGCGCAGGAAGGGATGGGGTAACTGCGGAGCGAGAAACCAGGATGAGGCGGGTGATTCTCAGTACGCTTTTTCTGCTGGCTGGTTTGATAAGCGCTTCCTGTAAGTTGCCCGCGCCAGGCGGAGCCGATCCCACTGCAACCGGCCCGAGCCTGTTGTTTACATCCGCTGCATTAACCTCTGAAGCCTTCCGGTTGGGTAAGGGTGAAAATGTCCCAACCCTGCGGCCGGATCTGCTGATCAAAACGCATGTGGCTCCAACCGTTACATTCACGCCGGCAGGCACCCAATTCACACCGGCTCTCACTTCCACGCCCACAAACACGCCGCTGGCACCAGTTCCAACTGCGTCCGAAGATGATCAAGCTGAGTTCCTGGCGGATGTCAGTGTGCCGGATGAAAGCGAATTTCTGCCGGGAGAGAGGTTTATCAAAATTTGGAAGATAAAGAACAGCGGAAACCGCGCCTGGACGACTGACTATACTGCAGTATTCATAGACGGGGACCTTATGGGAGGCCCTGCGTCCTTCCAGATCCCAAATAGAGTGCTCCCGGGCGAGGAATTGGATCTTTCTGTTGAACTGGCTGCGCCCTACAAAAATGGGAATTACCGGGGAAATTGGAAGTTGAAAAACGCGGCTGGTGAGCTGTTTGGGGTTTCGGAACAGAGGGAGAAACCCTTCTGGGTCGATATAATTGTTTCCGGTTCTGGCGCAGCCCAAACTGAACAAAGCGGGACTGGCGGGGGTGAGATATTGGAGGACCTTGAATTTGTTATAGACGAGGCTGACATTGAAAATGCAGGCTGCCCACACACATTCACTCTAAGCGCTGATTTCGAACTGGTGGAAGATGTTGTGCTTACATACCAGCTTGAAGCGCATTCTCCTGAATATTTATATGAGATAAAATTACCCCCGCCGCTTACCAGGAGCCTGAAGGCAGGACCGCAGCAGGTTGTCTATGAACTGGAATTTGACAATAACATCCGGGGTTGGGCCCGGTTTGTAATCCTCGCGCCGCAGGAAATACTTTCTCCAGAGGTGCACTTCAGTTTATCCTGCCAGTGAAGGCGGGTCAGCCTTTATTGGTCGAGAGTATTTATATAATCAATGAAAGGCTTGGAATCTGCCATAAAATCTGAGGCTCTCCGGTTGGGATTCCATCTTGTTGGGATCACCACGCCTGACCCACCCGCTCATTTTGATGTTTACAGAGATTGGCTGCAGAAGGGTCGCCATGGGAGTATGGGGTATCTTGAGACAGAACGCGCCCTGCTGCGGCGGGCAAACCCGCGCGCTGTCCTGCCCGAATGCGAATCGATTATCATCCTGGGCACACAGCATAACCCGCCAAAAGAATCTCTGAAAAATTCCAGGGGAGATCCCGGTTACCAAATTTCTGAGGGGGGCATTAGTTTGTGCGGCAGGGTGGCAGCTTATGCCTGGGGAATGGATTACCATGATGTGCTGCTTAAGCGCATGGCATCCCTGGTGCAGTTCATTGAATCACGGGTCGGCTATCAGGTCGCCAATCGTTACTATACAGACACAGGACCCATCCTTGAGCGCGAATTAGCCCAGCGGGCGGGGCTCGGCTGGATCGCTAAAAATACCTGCCTGATCAACCCGGAATCCGGATCGTATTTCCTGCTGAGCGAGATTCTGCTCGGGCTGGAATTGGAACCGGACAGACCGTTTTACGAGGACCGGTGCGGTTCCTGCCAGCGCTGTATCGAAGCCTGCCCGACTGGCTGCATCCTGCCGGATCGAACGATCGACAGCCGCAGATGTATCTCTTATCTGACTATTGAGTTAAAGGGTTTCATCCCGGTCGAATTGCGGCAGGATATAGGGAACTGGGTATTTGGCTGCGACATCTGCCAGCAGGTTTGTCCCTGGAATTTAAGATTCGCTGAGCCTGTCACGGATTCTGAATTTGCCCCCGAGGAAGGTATGCCAGACCCTGATCTGCTGGTTGAAATGCAGACAAACACGAATACTTTTACCAAAAGATTTAAAGGCAGCCCGTTGAAACGCGCCAAACGGGGCGGTTATTTGCGCAACGTTGCAGTTGCCCTGGGCAATTCAACAAGCGAATCAGCGGTACCGGGTCTGGCGCAGGCGCTGCTCAGCGATCCGGAACCGCTGGTGCGTGCCCATGCCGCCTGGGCGCTTGGGAATATTGGTGCGAAGTCTGCGAAAGATGCTCTTGCAGAAGCTCGTGAAATTGAAAAAGATACCGAAGTGATCGTTGAGATAAATAAGGCGCTTGAGCTTTAACAAATTACGAGCACAGCGCAGGCTGTGCTCGTATATTCAGTAAGCCAAGATGCTCGGTCTTACAGGCTCGTACCAGTATCAATCGAGCCCGGATCGTCCGGGGGTGGTTGGGGTGAGAATCCACCCGGGCCAAAATTTTGACCGCCGCCGTGTCCAAAAGGATGCCCTGGACCGCCCATGCCGGGACTGCCGCTCAGGATCTGGTCCGCCAATTCCTGGGTGATGACACCGTCCTCCACAGCCCGCTGTACGGCCTCTTCAAAAGCAGCCTGCATGGCCTCACGAAATTCCGCCGGGTCAACCCCAAACTCTTCCAGCAGTTCGGGGATCCTCTTCCCGCCAGCGAGAGCATCTTCAAATTCGCTGGTATCAATTCCTAACGCTTTTGCCATGAGAGCATCTCTGTCGAGATAATCCCTTAAAGCTTCCCGGGCCTCCATCATTTCGACCTGTTCTTCGCTGAGTGTTCCATCTTCCAGCGCCTGCTCAAGGGCAGCCTGGCGGGCTTTTTCCTTCGCTTGCTGAAGTTCTTCAACAGTTATATTCAGAGCCTGCGCCAGGTATTCGTCCATTTCTGGATGTGCAGTTGGCCCTCTGCCGCCTCTACCGTGAGCGAAGGCGGAAGCTTCCTGGGAAAATAGAAACCCGCCTGAATTTTCAGGAGCGCTAACCTGTGCATATGCGTTCAACACTCCGACGGTTGCAATCCCAACCACGGCCATCCCTGCTATCAGGACGCTCCCCAGCAGTAAAGTAATCCATTTTGCGGTTCTGCTCATTTTAATTTACTCCTTTTTTATTGATATTAAACTGGTTGTTACAACCCAATTGGTGTGGATCCGGGTAAATTTTATCAGGCCCATGTTCAGAAATTATTTAGAAAATGTGAGTTTCTGGTTCAGATCTCTAAGCAAACCCTAAGGCGGTGTTGCCCAGTTATAAATGTTATAATGCGCGCGGGTTCAGAACGGTCTGTCATGTCAAAAATCCTTCGATTCCTTCTAATATTTGTACCGGTGGTCTGTATTCTCTCGGCATTCACCTATTTTTTGCCGCCGGTACACGACCGCCTCGCCTGGCGGGTGGACGAGGTGGTCTTAATGTTGAAATATGCCCTTAATCCCCCCGAAAAAGTGATCTTTGTGCCGGGCGCCCAGCAGAACGCTACAATCCAGGGAACAATTCCATCACCTGTAGCATATACACCAACCAGCCAGCCGACCAACACACCTCTCCCAACCCAGGTTACCCCACAACAAACCGCCACACCCGGACCGACTGCTGTTCCGACCAGTACAGCCACTCCAATTCCCACCAAGGTGGCATTGAGCGGGGTCGAGTACACCACCCAGCACGGTCGTTTGAATTACTGCGCTCCCGCCAATCTGACCATGGCGCTTTCTTACTGGGGATGGCCGGCAGTACGAAACGAGGTCGGTGAAGCAGTAAAGCCAGATGAGCGCGACAAAAATGTAATGCCTTATGAACTGGCCGATTATGTGCTTGAAAACACGGACATGGGGGTGGTCACCCGGGTGGGTGGTGATATTGAACTGTTGAAGCGTTTAATATCGGCTGGTTACCCGGTTCTGGTGGAAAAAGGCACTTTCCTGGTGGACATCTCGAATGTGTATTCCTGGATGGGGCATTACCAGGTGCTGACTGGTTACGATGAAACAAAGGGTGTGTTTATCGCCCAGGATTCATACACCGGACCTGACTGGGAAGTGCCTTATGACGTCCTGATTGACGGCTGGCGGGCTTTTAACCACACTTATCTGGTGATTCATCCAAAGGAAGACGAAGTAAAAGTGATGGAACTGCTCGGCCCGGATGCGGATGAGGTAACAAATTACCAGAACGCAGCCCTGCTGGCTTCCAATGAAGTTGTGGGCCTGGAAGGGATTGAAAAGTTCTTTGCCTGGTTCAACCGGGGGACCAACCTGATGCGTCTCCAGGATTATGCAGGCGCAGCCGCGGCATATGATGAAGCCTTTGCTGTATACCCAACTATTCCGGAGGAGGAGCGGCCATGGAGGATGATGTGGTACCAGACTGGACCTTACTTTGCTTACTTCCACTCCGGGCGCTACTGGGATGTGATATCTCTGGCGGATACCACTCTGAACGCAATGCAAAGCGAAAAGAGCCTTGAGGAAAGTTACTACTGGCGCGGTCTGGCGAAGGCAGCCCTGGGCGATACTGCCGGTGCCATCGCCGACTACCGTCTGAGCCTGGAGTTCCATCCGGGTTTTGAGCCTTCACTCATCCAGTTAAACCAATTGGGTGTTGAGCCTTAGAAAAATTTTTATATGAAACGTCTCGTCCTAATCCTTGGAATTCTTGCTGGAATAATGCTGGTTGTGGTATATCTGGGCGGAATGCCCGGTCTTAATAACGGCATGGAAAGTCGATTAGATACACTCAAGGAGGCGCTTCTTTATGCTCTCAATCCACCGGACACGGTTGGATCGAATTCTCCCCCCCAATTATCTGAAAATAGCTCTATAAACGAATTAAGCGATTTGACCCGGACCCCCACCCCGACGATTTCGCTGACCCGTACAACTGCTGTGCCAGCAACCGGGACAGCGTTCCCAACCGCGACTGTCACACCCACCCCCACACCGTTACCCTCTGAAAAGAAGCTCGAGGGTTTTACGCATGAATTCCAGATGTTGAACAACGATGGCCCAGCCAACCTGGCTATCGCTTTATCATACTGGGGTTGGGATGGAAGCCAGCGCGATACCGCCGCGTTTCTCAAACCAAATGAGCGCGATAAGAATGTTATGACTTATGAAATGCAGGACTTTCTTGAAAGCGAAACAGATTTCAGGGCGATCACAAGGGCAGGCGGCGATCTTCAGATTATAAAAGCTCTCATTTCAGGCGGTTACCCTGTGATTGTTGAGAAAGGCTATGAAGGGACCGAATTTGATGGATGGATGGGTCATTACCAGGTCATCAGCGGATACGATGATGGTAAGGAGTTGTTCTACACCCAGGATACCCTGAAAGGACCGGATATTACCGAGAACTATGGCGAGTTCCTTAAAGCCTGGCGGGCTTTTAATTACTCCTATATTATTCCATATCCCCTGGGCAGCGATGCCGTCCTACTTGATATCCTCGGTGCACAGGCGAACGCATATTCAAATTTTTTACACGCCTCCGAGATTGCCACCCTGGAAACAGATCAACTTGCGGGGCGCGATCTGTTTTTTGCATTCTACAATCTCGGAACCAATCTTGTGAGATTAAATGATTATGGCAATGCCGCGGTTGCGTTCGATGCGGCTTTTGCAAATTATCAGGAACTGCCCGAGGAAATTAAACCCTGGCGGATTTTGTGGTATCAGACCGGACCTTACTTCGCTTATTTTTACACCGGTCGGTATGAGGACATAATTGAACTGGCGGATAATACCCTGGGCAGGATAACAGAAACAATCCTGGAGGAGAGCTTTTACTGGCGTGCGAAGGCGAAGTTAGCCCTGGGCGATGAGGAAGGCGCAGTTGCGGATTTTCAAAAGAGTCTGGATGCCCATCCCGGTTTTTCACCCAGCGTCGAGGAACTGCGCCGACTTGGCATCCAGCAGTAAGCATGATGACGACCATACTTCATTTTGCTGACGCGCATATCGACATGGCAAATTACGGGCGTCATGACCCGCAGAGCGGTTTGCCGGTTCGGGTGATGGATTATTTAAAGTCGCTTGATGTTATCGTTGATACCGCGATCGAGGAGAAGGTTGACCTGGTTTTGTTCGCCGGGGACGCATTTAAAGACCGCAACCCTGCGCCGACCTTCCAGAGGGAGTGGGGAAAGAGGATAATGCGTCTTTCCAGAGCTAAAATCCCGACCATTCTGCTGGTTGGCAACCACGACCTTTCCCCAGCGCTGGGACGTGCCCATGCTCTGGAAGCGTTTGATACGCTTGAAGTCCCTCATGTTCAGGTAGTTGATCGTCCGGTTTTTTTGACCCCAGATGATCTTGAAGGAACTCCGCTGCAGGTGATAGCAATACCCTGGGTTTCGCGGTCAGGATTGATGGCTTACCTGGAAAAAAATTTCGACGATTCAGCGGATATTTACGAACAGATAGGCGAACGGTTGATCGGGTTGATTGGTGATTGGATAAAAAACGCAGATCCTGAACTTCCCCTGGTGCTTTCGGCACACTGTTCGGTCGAAGGCGCCCGGTACGGCAGCGAGAGAATGGTAATGCTGGGAAAGGAGCTGGTACTACCCGGTTCCATAGTCCGTGACCCGCGTTTAGACTATACAGCCCTGGGGCATCTCCATAAAGCGCAGAACCTCAATGAAGGTAGTCACCCGCCGGTTATTTACCCCGGCTCAATAGAAAAGTTAGATTTTGGAGAGAAGGACGACCAGAAGATTTTTGTGATCGCGCATATTGAACGCGGGAAAACAGAGGTGGAATGGCGTCCGCTTGATCACACCAGACCGTTCTTTGACAGTTTTGTTTCGTTGAAAACCAAGGAAAATATCACCGAACAGATAATTTCACAACTGCCCAACCAGGATAAGCTGGAAGGATCAATATTCCGGCTGGTGCTGGAATATCCCCGGGATTGGGAGGCGTTAATCGATGAAAGCGCCCTCGTAGAATTTTCAGCCAGGTGTTTCGAGTTCCACCTTGTCAAGCGACCGAAAGCGGATACGCGGGTTCGATTGCCTCAGGATCAGAGTGTTAGCAGCATGGGTCCACTGGAACTGCTGGATCTCTACCTGCGCGCCATCCACACAGAGTCGGCTGACCGGGAAATATTAATGGGGGTTGCAACAGAAATTATCAATGAACAGCAGCCAGATTTAGAATAGGTATAATAAAAGGGGTAGTACTGATTAAAATTATATAGAAAAGAGAAGAAACAATAAATAATTATGACCAGCAAACTAGAACTGCAAGATGCATTACAGGAGGCTATCCGGCAGAATGATACCCTCCGTAAGAATACACTTCGAATGGCGCTTACTTCAATCAGGATGGCGGAAGATCGTAAAAGAGACCAGTTGGATGAAGACGAAATAATCGGTGTGCTTCAAAAAGAGCTCAAATCACTCCAGGAAACAGCCGCAGACGCACAACAAGCGGGTCGTCCGGAACTGGCGGAGCAGGCTCATGCGCAGATCGAAATTCTGGAAGAATATTTGCCCCAGCAAATGACTCAAGAGGAACTGGAAGAGCTTGCCCGCCAGGCAATTGAGCAGGTTGGCGCTGAATCCCCGCGTGAAATGGGGCAGGTGATGAAGGTCCTGGTGCCTAAGCTTAAAGGCAGGGCGACCGGAGAGGAAGCCAGCCTGGTTGTTCGCAGGTTATTGCAGTAAGCCGCAGGCCTCTTGCTCGTGGAAAACAACTTGCAACCGGTGTAAATCTAACAATGGAAGAAGAACAGAATCCCCTCAGATTCCAAACACTGTACGGGTTGCTCCTGATTGTGGGAATTGCAATTACGCTGTTTGCGCTGTTGATCCCAACCGTTTCCAGAGCAGTGTCCCCGCCTCAGCCTGGTGATATTGCTGCCCAGGATTACAGGTCTCCTGAGCCAATAAGCTATGTCAGCGAGGTTCTGACTGAACAAAGGCGCGATGCAGCCGCCGAAGCGGTCCAGCCGATATATTCTGCGCCGAATACGGAGATTGCCCGTAAACAACTTGACCGTCTGAGAAGCACACTGGAATATATCACCATTGTACGTTCTGACAAATTTGCCAATCAGAACCAAAAGATTGAAGATCTTGCTGATTTAAGCGATATTCAACTAAATCAGGACACAGCAACGGCAATCCTGGGCCTGACAGAATCCAGGTGGGAAACCATCCAGCAGGAAACCGTGGCGGTGCTGGAGAGGGTTATGAGTGGTACGATCCGCCCGGACAGCATTGAGATAGCCAAAAGCCAGGTGCCCAATCAGGTCAGTTTGCAGCTGCCGCAATCACAGGCGGAAATTGTAGCAGAACTGGTGACCGGTTTTATTACACCGAACAGCGAATTCAGTGAGGAGTTGACAGAAAGTGCCCGCGAACGGGCTCGCCAGGAAGTTGTACCTGTTAACCGGTCCTACGCGGTTGGACAAACAATCGCCTTACGGGGAACCGTGCTTGATGAGGCTGATATTGAGGCGCTTGAACAACTGCGGTTGATTCAACCTCAGCCTAAATGGCAGAACCTTTTAAGTGCTGCATTACTGGTTTTATTGATTGCAGTCATCATAACGGTTTATTTTCGCCGGCAGCGCCCGCGTTTTCTGCACCAGTTCGGGCGCAGTGTGCTGATATTTACAACGCTTTTCCTGACCACTCTTTTAAGCGCCCGGCTAACGATACCCTCCCATGCAATAATTCCTTATGCATTTCCGGTCGCAGCTTACAGTTTAACGATCGCGGCCCTTTTTGGAGCTGAGCTGGCGATCGTGACCACAGTGCCGCTGGCGGTATTAATTGCATTTGGTCTGCCGAATGCGCTTGATCTGACCCTGTATTACATTATGGGCGGTTTGCTGGGAGTGCTGGCTTTACGAAGAGCGCGCAGGGTTTTTTCGTTTTTCCGGGCAGGCGCAGCAGTTGCTCTTGCTGGTGCAGTTATGATCATTGCATACAGACTTCCATTACCAAGCTCGGATTTGCTAGGGGTGACGTCATTGATTGGCGCTTCGATTTTAAATGGTCTCGCATCTGCCAGTATTGCACTTCTGCTCCAGTTCTTTTTAGCCCAGCTGCTAGGGATGACAACACCAATCCAGTTAATGGACCTGACTCGCCCCGACCAGCCGCTGCTTCAGAGGTTGCTTAATTCAGCGCCAGGTACCTACCAGCACTCGCTTCAAGTTGCAAATTTGGCTGAACAGGCTGCAGAACGGATTGATGCTGACCCGCTTCTTACTCGTGTCGGCGCGTTGTATCATGATATTGGAAAATCGCGCAACCCGATCTTTTTTATTGAAAATCAGGTCGATGGATATCCGAACCCACATGATACCCTGGATCCGGTTGCCAGTGCATCTATAATTATCCGCCACGTCCCGGATGGATTAGAGCTGGCGCGCAAGCATCGCCTTCCTGGCAGGATTAAGGATTTTATTGCCGAGCATCATGGAGAACTGGTCACCCAGTACCAGTATCTAAATGCGATAAAAGAGGCTGGAGGGAATGAAGATGCAGTCGATAAAAGTCTGTTCACATATCCGGGTCCAAGGCCTCAGAGCCGGGAAACAGCCATAGTTATGCTGGCAGATGGTTGTGAAGCCCGGGTTCGTGCCGAGAAACCTAAAGATATTGATGAATTACGAGAGATGATCAAAGAATTAATCGACAGCCGGGTGTCTTTGGACCAGCTGGACAGTACGGACCTGACGATGCGTGAACTGGAAAGTATCGGTGAATCATTTACGGCAACTCTGAAAGGGGTTTACCATCCCAGGGTGAAATACCCGCAGCAGGTTGAAGGAGCCGTATCCGAACCTGTGACTACACCCATCCAGCGGCCGGTACCAGTTGAAGAAAAGGACATACAGGTGGATATTCCGGTTGACACATCCACCAATATCCCCTAATCTGAACCGATGGTTCATTTCCATTATACAGAAATTAGTCCTGGAAATAGCAGTGATGCGCTGATTGACTCTAAACTGCTCGAAAAAGCTGCCCTTGAAACACTGTCTGTTGTGAGACCGGCGAGCGAGGCAGATCTGTCAATCGTGATCACTGATGACCCGGGGATGCAGAAGCTGAATCACGAGTTTCGAAAGATAAACAGACCAACCGATGTGCTGGCCTTTCCATCAGATGATGTGGACCCAGATACCGGCAGACGTTACCTGGGCGACGTGATCCTTTCAATCCAGAAGGCTCAGGCGCAGGCGGCGGCTGGAAATCATACCCTTGAAGATGAGCTTCAGCTGCTGGTTGTGCATGGCGTGCTACACCTGGCTGGCTATGACCACGCTGAAGAGTCGGAGAAGGAAAGGATGGATTCCCTTCAGAAAAAAATTTTGACACGGTTAGGCTGTCGGGTTCAGCTGCCAGAATAATTATGTAAACTGAAGAGATTTAATACAAAAACACATCCAGATTGGTCATACATGCCAGAATTTATCCAATCTCGCCTGCGAGCGTTCCGCTATGTATTTTCCGGATGGAGGTATGTAATCCGGACTCAGCGAAATGCGTGGATTCATGCGCTTTTCAGCATACTGGTCGTCATGGTCTATGCCTGATTGGGACTTTCAGCTGTGGAATGGGCGCTAATCATCCTAGCAGTGACGCTGGTTTGGACAGCCGAGTTTCTAAATACTGCCCTGGAGGCGGTCGTCGACCTCGCCAGCCCATCCGATAACTATCTCGCTAAGGTTGGGAAGGATGTTGGCGCGGCTGGCGTGCTGATTGCGTCATTATGCGCAGTGATTATCGGCCCGTCGCTGTGGGAAAGGTTGAGTAGCTACCTGAATAAATAACCGGTACTAGCTGGTTAATCCGTGTAATAGATTTTATTCGTAATGAAGCGGTATGTATACCGCAAAACAATTGAACAGTGAGGCTATTATGAATAGTGTGAGTTTTCGATTTGGAACGGTTGGTTCGCCCACCTCAACACCTAAAAAACCCGGTGGGAGCGTAGGTGCTGTATTAAGATTGCGGGAGATGAATCTTGGAGGACTTGAACTAGGCTGGGTTCGATCGGTGCGTGTATCTGAGGAAACATGTTTGAAGATTAAGGAAGCTGCCCAGGAGAAAGATGTATTGATCAGTGTCCACGCCCCTTATTTTATTAATTTAAATGCTGATGATGAAGAATGGCCGAAGTCGCGCAAGAGATTGATGGATGCTGCTTATTCTGGCAACCTGGCGGGGGCGACCGATGTCGTTTTCCACCCCGGTTCATATTTTAGACTTGAACCAGGTGAAGTGCTTCCGAAGGCAATCTCCCGGCTGGAGGGCTGTGTCCAGGAACTGAGAGAGAATGGAAATCCGGTTGTTTTACGCCCGGAAACCATGGGCAAATCCGCTATGCTGGGTTCTCTGCAGGATACAATCGAAATGAGTAAAAAGATCCCTGGAGTACTTCCCTGCCTGGATTTTGCTCACTTGCATGCCCGGACCGGTAATGGGACGTTAAATTCTTATGAGGAATGGGCTCGCCTGCTGGAAACCTACGCGCAGGAACTTGGAGACAGCGCGCTTGTTGATATCCACGCCCATTTATCAGGTATTGAATATACAGAAAAGGGTGAGAAAAACCACCTGCTGATTGAAGAGTCAGATTTTGATATGCGCGGGTTATTCCAGGCGCTGTCCGTATTTAAATGCCGCGGGCGTATATTGTGTGAAAGTCCAAATCTTGAGGATGATGCCATATTAATGCAGAGTGTGTGGCTTGAGGTCAGCGGGGAATCATCACAGGGGTAATTAATGGGGAATAAAAATAGGTCCGAACGCTGCCTGGCTGAATTGCACAGCCGGATGTCAGGTTGCCGGCTGTGTTTGGATGCAGGGTACTCGATATATCCGCGGGCGATCTTCTCTGGTCAGGCTGGGGCGCGCATCATGATTATCGGGCAGGCGCCCGGGATCACTGAGAAAGAAGCCGGGCGACCGTTCAATGCGGGCAGCGGCACCCGTCTGTTTAAGTGGCTGGAGCAGGCAGGTATTAATGAAGGATGGTTCAGGGCTGAGCAGTATATAACCGCAGTTACAAAGTGTTACCCTGGGAGTTCAGCCTCCGGCAGCGGCGACCGGCTTCCCTCAAAAACAGAACAGGGGCTTTGCCGTCCTTACCTGGACGATGAGATCAACCTGGTCGAACCAGAACTGATCATCCCGGTGGGGCGGCTTGCAATCGGTTTGTTTTTTCCCTCAGGCGCAAAATTGGTTGGGATAATCGGCACCCAGATACGATTGGATGGGCGCTGGGTTGTACCGCTGCCCCACCCTTCTAGGGCAAGCCGCTGGCACCAGGCTGAGGTTAACCGGGAAAAGATTGCAAATGCTGTACTGTTGATAAGGGAGCATTTTCTGGGCTTATATCCCGGAGTGTGAAGGTTGTATGGAAATTCGCGCCCCGAGTTTATGATGAAAAAAGTATAATTTCGCTTTGATCGCGCCGGGTTTCCAACCAGTTTTGCAGCTCTTGTTGTTGCAGTTTTATGAGCGCTTCCTGGTTGAGTTTACGGTTAGGGTCCCTGTCTATAACCATAATAATGTGGTATCCAGAAGGGGTCTGGATAACGGAGCTGAATTGACCGGTCTCGAGTTCAAAAGCGGCATCCTCGAGTTCACTGTAATAAAGGTAACCGCGCGGAAACCAGCCCAGGTCTCCATTTGATATGGGATCAAATTCGGCAGCCAGGTTATCAAAACTATCCCCAGCCTGTAAGCCAATCAGGGCCTGTTTTGCTTCGGTTTCATCTGTGAACAGAATCTGCCTGACGTGAACCTGTTCGGCAATATCAGGGACAGAACCGATTATTTCATCACGCATAAGAGCCGCGTTGACAGCTCGTTTCATGGTTTTAATAAAGGTATCCTCGTCGAAATTGTAAACCCGCTTCCATTCTGCCAGTTCTTCGGGACCACCAATCTCAAGGGTGATCTTTTCCAGGCGGCTCTCCAGCGATTCTTGATCTGCTGCAAGGCCTTTTTCAACCGATTCCTGAGCCAGAATTGCCTGGTCGATCAAATCATCGAGCACAAACTTTTTTTCCTCCGGGGTTATTTCTCTGTCGACCGCTGCTCTGTACATCGCCAGTTCCGATTGGTATTCGCCAAGGCTGATTTCCATCCCGTTAACCATGGCAACCAGCGGGATAGAGGTTGGGGTTGGATTGGGTGAAGTAGGCGAAGCGCTGGTCCTGGTCTGCTCATCCGCAATCTGGCTGCCCACTACCGGCACTGTAAAGGAAGGAGTGGGGTTCTCTTCGCCGGGAGTGATAGTAGTCATCACCTGGCTGCAGCCAAGCAAAGTGATTGCAAGGATCCCAACTAACAGGGAGCTCTGGGGGTGTATCATTTACTATTCGAGTTTGAGCACCATCTGGCCAGCTTGAAACTGGTATTCGTGGAAACCCTGGGGGATTATATTGTCAATAACAATATGGCCGTCCTGAAAGAATTCCCATATTGTCTGGAACGGGGTTTTTCCAGAGACCCATTTTTCAACTATCACAATACCGTGGGTAGGCAGGACTGTGAATACTACCTGGCGTGGGTCATCCGGGTTTTGCAGCGCTTCTGACCTGGAAAAAGCCTGCTTAATCCCGCTTGCCTGAGCTTCGGTTGCACAGGTAACCGGGTAGTCATAAAACGGAGCATCCAATTCGACGAATTCGACCAGGTCAGGATTATAGGAGGCAATGCCCCGGTGACCGTGAAGTTTGGAACGCGCAACCGGGACTTTCGATTCTATATTCCATTCCGAGGGTAGTTTAATAAACGGTAGGGCATTATCCATATCGATCAATTCCACCGCTTCAGAGGAAGGAGGGTCGTTGCGCTTTCCTTCGGCGTGTCGCACCAGTGCGCCCTGGCGCTCTTCTCTAACGCCTGTGATTATCGCCAGATCGTCATCTGAAAGACTGCTCTTATTCACCGGGCGAGCGCTCCCCGTTATGGTTGTTATTAACGCATTTATCTCAGGTTCCCATGTCGCAAAACATCCTTCGCTGTACTGGCTGGCGATAGCATCTGTGACTGCCGGGACTTTTACCAGCGTATCAATGATCACCATCTCGGTAAAGAAGTTGCTCTCGCCGAATTTCTGGGCTGCGACTCGCATCGCTTCCGGTGTATCCAATTTTTCCCATACAGACCGGGGAATGATTTCGTCTTCCACCTGGTGCTGGGTGATTTCGTGTGTGCTGACGCTGGTTACCATCCGCAAAACGATGTCTTCGTAAAAAGGTTTTGATCCCTCGGCATGGCTTGGTGGATTTGCGCCGACCAGATCGAAGTGGTAGATTGTGCCTGGTTGACCGTTCCCTACCAGCAAAAGCACCCGAATGCTCTTTGCCTGCGCCTGCACCAGTCGTTCTAGTGATAGAATGGACCCGCCCCGGCGTCCCTGTTCGTACAGCACTTTGTAAGCAGATGGCGCGAGTCCTGGAAAATCAAAATCTTTCTGGTCGGGTTGCTCTTTTTCCAGGACTTTATCAAAGTATTCAATTTTCTGGTTGAACTCGTCTTCCCCGACATGTACCAGGGTAAAAATCGTTGGCGAATGGCGGTAATTAAATCGCATTCTTCCAACAAGCGCAATTGCCTCACGCCACGGCAGGGGTTCACCGAACTTAGAGGTTGTCAGAATGATATCCGTGTTGTCATCCGGAGATTCCTGGACTTTATGCCCGCTGCGCGAGAACTGGTCGAGAATATTATCTATTACCTCTTCTGAAAGAGGGGTGATTTCTGGTCCAGGGATGAAACAGATGTTGATCTGTTTCAACCAGGAGTGTACTTGAACTTTTTTTTCTAATCCTATTTTGTTTAACTGTGTCATTTTTTTCCCTTATAAAGATTGTGCCGGATTGAGTTTACTAGCAGGTTCTTTCCGGCTATATCCTTAAAATATAACTTCCTATTTGGATTGGAATTCTCTTCCCGTGTGCGCTATTATACCGTTTAACTGGTTAACGAAAAATAAAAAATATCTGATTTCCACGCATTTATCCTGCTTTTTTCAGCATCTGGGTACTTGACAGCATACCGGTTTTGCGGATAATAAGGTTCAGTTTAAATTTCTTAATATATAAAAGCTTTGACGGAGAAAAGTAAGTCGCAGGAAACTGACAGGGAGGTGCGGGGCTCAGACTGCAACCCCCACCCGGTGGAAACCGACTGAAGTTCACTCCCGAGCTGCCCAGGGGAACGAAAAGGATAACTTTCAAGTAGTTTGGGACGCATCCCAGGCGTTACATTGGGAGCCAATCGTAGAACAAATTTCTGCCGTTGGTGAATAAGCGGGCTGATTATTCAGCCAATCTGGGTGGTACCGCGGGTATTCTCTCGTCCCTCTTAGGACGGGTTTTTTGTTTAATTACAATTGTGGTTGTTTTTAGCTAGAGTTTGGACTTACAGGCCGATTATGTGGCAGGAGGAAAAATGCTTAAAAAATTGATCGATGTGGAACTCGGCGCCCTTGCTGAACTGGAGGGGGTCGAGGACCAGGAAAGGCTTGGCGAGTGGAAGGTAACCCATCTCGGGCGCAAATCAAATCTGATGAAAACATTTGATGATATCCGCGATCTTCCCAAAGAAGAACGACCAGGGGTGGGCCGTCAGGCGAACCAGGTAAAACAAAAGCTTGAAGCCGCCTATGAAATTAAATACGAGCAGCTGCGAGCAGACATGATTACCCAGGCGTTGATGAAAGAGGGGTTGGATATCACCTTACCCGGGCATCCTGTTATGCGCGGCCGTTTCCATCCCATCACCCAGACCATGCAGCACATTTATCGAATATTTTCCGACATGGGTTTTCAAATTTACCTTTCTCGTGAGGTTGAGACGGATGAATTCAATTTCCAGCTTCTGAACTTCCCGCCTCACCATCCAGCCCGTGATATGCAGGACTCATTCTATATTAAAACCGACACAGACCAGGGAGATAACCCGCTGCTCCTGCGGACGCACACTTCACCCGGGCAGATTCATGCGATGCGTGAATACGCCCGGATGGATCCGGATAATCCGCCGCCGGTACGGATTATCCTTCCGGGGATGTGTTTCCGTTACGAACAGGTAACCGCCCGCTCTGAGATGCAGTTTAACCAGATTGAAGGATTGGCGGTTGGAAAACACATCACTTTTGGCGACCTCAAAGGTACCCTGAGCGATTTTGCCCGACGCATGTTTGGGCAGCATGTCCGCTCGCGGTTCAGGGCCTCTCACTTTCCCTTCACTGAACCAAGTGCAGAAATGGATATCGAGTGTTTTGTGTGCGGTGGGGCGGGCTGTCAGGTTTGTAAACGGACCGGCTGGTTGGAGATACTGGGTTGCGGTATGGTGCACCCGGTTGTCCTTGACAACGGCGGGTATGATCCTGCTCGATACACAGGTTTTGCATTTGGAATGGGACCCGAGCGTGTGACCATGCTGCTGCACCGCATTGAGGATATCCGCTATTTCTGGGCGAATGATATCCGCTTTTTGGAACAGTTCTAATTTCCCTGAAACCAGGGCACATGAGTTAATTGGAGAGAGATTATGCTGGTACCACTATCTTGGTTAGAGGATTTTGTTGAGGTGACACTCCCGTTGGATGAGCTGGCCCACTTGCTTACAATGGCGGGACTTGAGGTCGTCGCGATTAATTATGTCGGCTTACCCCTTCCGGATGAGAACAGCGGTCCTGACGCCGGCGGGCAAAAAAGGCCTGAAGCTAAAATTTCAGGTTTGGAGTGGGAAAGGGACGAGATTGTTGTTGGAGCTGTGCTGGAGGTGATGCCCCATCCGAACGCTGACAGGCTGGTGCTGTGCCGATTGTTTGATGGGGAAGTTGAGCACATAGTTCTAACCGGCGCGCCGAATTTATATCCTTATAAGGGGATCGGCCCTCTCGAAAAACCGCTGATGGTCCCTTACGCCAAAGAAGGGGCATTGATTTATGATGGCCACCAGCCTGGCCAGGTTGTTACAAAACTGAAATCGACCAGGATCCGTGGGGTTGAGTCCTCTTCGATGATCTGTTCCGAAAAGGAACTCGGCATTTCTGACGATCACGAAGGAATAATCATTCTGGATGACGATGCAATCCCTGGTATCCCGCTTGTTGATTATATGGGCGATGTTGTACTGGATATCGATATCACTCCCAATATTGCCCGGGTTGCGAATATTCTAGGCGTCGCACGCGAGGTCGCCGCCCTGACGGGCCAGTCTCTCCACCTCCCGAGCTTTGATTTTATCGCGGAGGGACTTCCTATCGAAGGTCAGGTGTCGGTTGAGATCACTGATCCGGAGTTAAATCCCCGGTTTGTTTTTGGCTTGATCCGGGATGTGGAGATAAAACCAAGCCCGTACCGGGTTCAGCGGCGTTTGTTATTAGCCGGGATGCGTCCCATCTACAATATTGTCGACGCGACCAATTACGCCATGCTGGAAATGGGCCAGCCCCTGCATGCTTTTGACTATGATATCCTGTCCAAAAGGGTTGGCGGAAAAGCGCCCCATATCATCACACGGCCTGCAAAGCAGGGTGAAAAGTTGACCACCCTTGATGGGGAGGTGCATACTCTCAATGATTTTACAGTCCTGGTTTGCGATACTGAGGGTGCGCTGGCGATGGCTGGCGTGATGGGCGGGGAGGAATCGGAGGTGAGCGAAAATACCCGCAACGTGCTCCTGGAAGGGGCTAACTGGAACTATATCAATACCCGCCGCACGGCAATAGACCAGCGAATGAGTTCAGAAGCAGCTTACCGGTTCGCCCGAGGCGTTCACCCATCACTGGCCGAGCTCGGGGTCAGGCGCGGCTTGGAATTGATGCGCACCTGGTCGGATGGGGTTGTCGCAAGCGGGTTGGTCGATGAATATCCTTTGCCGGCGGATGATCCCACAGTTCAAATCAGCCCCCACGATGTCCACCGCTGGTTGGGTATCGAACTTTCGGTGGGGGAAATTGCGGCCATCCTCCAGCGGCTGGAGTTCCGGGTGGAAGTTAAAAAGGACACTGTTGAGGCAACTACGCCAGACCACCGTTTGGATATTGGGGTGGGTGTAACGGGGGTCGCAGATCTGATGGAAGAAATTGCCCGGATCTACGGTTATGAGCGGATCCCTGAGACGCGGATGGCAGATGAACTTCCCCCACAAATTGGCAATCCCCAACTTGAAAAAGAAGAACTAGTTCGTGATTTGTTAAAAAGCCTCGGACTGCAGGAGGTCGTTAATTACCGTTTGATATCAACGGAATGGGAAGCGCGTCTGTCTCCCGGCACAGCAGCAGGTAGCGCAGACCTGTATGTGCGTCTGGCAAATCCGATTGCGAGCGACCGGGATGTGCTGCGGCGCAGCTTACTATCCAGCCTGATGGAAGTTGTTGAGAGAAATTCGCGCATCCGGGAACATTTGGCGCTCTTTGAAATCGGCCCGGTCTTTTTTCCCGGCGAGGAGGAAAAACTTCCAGTTGAATTGCAGCGCCTAGCGATTGTTTTAACAGGTCCAAGGTCGCCAGGTTCGTGGGATGGCGAGCAGGGACAACCCATGAATTTCTTCGATTTGAAAGGGATCGTTTCCGAACTGCTGGCGGGGTTGCGGATCGAAAATGTTGGATTTGAAAGAGCTGACCTGCCAGCATACCACCCCGGAAAATGCGCGTTGGTGGATGTCGAGGGGGTTAATCTGGGTTATATTGGAGAGCTGCACCCGCTGGTGCATGAGCAGTTCGACCTGTCGGAGTTCCCGGTCCAGGCGGCCGAGTTTGACCTTGGCGTGATGCTGGAAAGTATCCCCGGGTCATTTGAAGCTAAACCTGTTCCAGTTTATCCGCCTGTGCTTGAGGACCTGGCGATAATCGTGGACGAGCACATCCCTGCCGAAAGGGTATTGGAAGTCCTTGAACAGGCAGGAGGCAGGGTGCTGGTGGATATTCAACTCTTTGATGTCTATCGTGGGAAGCAAATCGGCCAGGGGAAGAAAAGTCTGGCTTATAATCTGAGTTACCAGGCGCCCGACCGCACGTTAACCGATGAAGAGGTCGCCAAAATCAGGGACAGGATAATTCGCCGCCTGGACAATGAATTGAACGCAAAATTGAGAAGTTGAAACAAGGTATCTGACTGGTTAATAAAATCCAGGATAATTGACAGATACTTCCAGAGAATTACGCAGGAAGCAGGCTGGGCGTTTGATGATTCGTCACGGGCTATTTCAGTCAGTCCAGTGGATGACCTGCAACTTGAGCCAGATGCACCCTACAAGCTGGCGGTCTGTATCCCATTGAGCCGTGTTTCCGGACCTTGTTGTGGTGATTTCTCCAAATCTCAATCAGAAATTTGGCTTCCTTTGGAGAATAGAACATTTCTCTGTCCAGTAATTCATCTCGCGGCTCTCCTTTGATGGATTCGATATAAACATTCTCCCAAGGACTGCCATGTTCGATAAACCAAGGCCCGACAGACATCCTGGAGAAGAACTTGCCCAACTTCTTGGCGATAACCTCCCAAACATTATCTGAACGGATATGGACCGGCACTCCTCACTCCGGGAACAAACCCAATTGAAAATCCAGAACAACTTTGTGGATCAATCTGCGAGCCACTTTAATAATCAAACACCCCCGGGAGTGTTCATCGTTCACATTCAGAATGCGGAAAGAAACACCCAAGATTGCATTATCCAATGACAAGTCTCCCACCAGTCTCTTCAACTATAGGTTCTCTCTTTCAAGTTCTTTCAATTTCCTGGCTTTAGTAATATCTAATCCCCCGTATTCTTTTTGTCAGCTGAAGTAGGTCTGCCCGCTGATTTCTAATTATCGGTCAGATCAAAGTTATCTCAATGGATTTTTGCACTCACAATAATTTCTGAGAAAAATCCAATCCAAACCCCAATTTTTCTAAAATGCAATGTGCTATAATATCTAAAGTTGATTAGAGGTAAAAATAGAACAAGTCTTGTTTCTGGAATGATGTAATTGAAACAACCAGATGGGGGTGGAAATCATGTCGGAATTTATTTCGTTTTTTTGAGACCCTACGTTTTCCTTTCCGCGTAAGTTTTCTGAGCAACAAAATAAATTATAGTTGAATTGTGTTGTCGGCCTCTGGGAGTCGTTTACCCTCATAAACAACGATCTAACACATAATAATTTTATGATCATTTTTACGTTTTTTCTTCGCTGAGCCATAATATTTGGCGTTCTTCGCCATCGTAAAAAATATTGTGGAATTGTTTCAGTCACCCGATAACAATTAAGGACCGATATATTTTTCCGGTTTTCTATATCAACAATAGGATAGAACGGAGGTATCAATGACAAAACTTACACCCATTTACTCAATTGGAGATAAGGTTGTCCATCGCTTCTATGGTAGTGGACAAATAGATGGTATCGAAAACAAGCCATTAAATGGTGTTCAAGTTGAATGTTACAGGGTAAATACTCAAAATAGCATCTTTTGGTTTCCAACCGATAGCATGGATAATCCGCGCATCCATCCCATTGCAAGCCAAGAAATTATTCAGGAGGCGATTGAAATAATTAAAAGCGTACCCAATGATTTAGATGATGATCCAATTCTTTTGAATGAGCGAATCGACGATGTATGGGTAAAGGGAGATATTCTTGCAGTCAGTAAACTAATCCGTGACCTGACTGCTTTGAAAGCAAAGAATAAACTCGGTAGATCACAAGACCAAGTACTCAACAATCTTCAAGATTACTTATTAAGGGAATGGGCAGCCAGTTCACAGGTTGATATAAATTCAATCCGGCCAAAACTGAGAGCTTATCTGGCAAGCGGCAATACCAACATTCAAGTCGCCACATAACAACATAATCTCAATTTCAACTTGATTTATTTGGATAAAGAAGCTTCATTTCTCAAAATTGGCTGTGTTATCAGATTATTAATTTTCTTACAAAAAATGTATGGCGAAATCGCCTATATGCTATTCTATTAATGATTCGACCATTACCAGTATTATTGAAGGAATTTGTGATGGATAAAAATCTAGAATCGAAGAACGGGGAACAACATGAACGGGTGGATAAGGAACCAAAACAGAATGAGGTATGGGAAATGCGTCAGCAAGAGCAAAAAATGAGGGAGCAACAACAAGAATATGAACGAAAGCAAAGGCAAGAGGAGCGATTGCTGCTTGAGCAAAGTCAAGAAGAGGCACGCAGACAAAGACAGAAAGAACAAACACAATTGGAGTTACAACAAGAACATGGGATGAGGTTAAGGCGAAAGAAACAGCAGGAACTGGATGAAAAGCTGGAGCAGGACAGGAAACATAGGCAGAATCAACAAGAAAAATAGAAACATCAGAAATCAACCGGGAGATGGGAATACAACAATTCTTGTTGAAATGGCCACAATACTAAAAAGAAACTCTAATAATAATATTACATCTTATTTGGAAAAAGTGTGCTATGCTTAAATGCTTGATTAACATTAGTTCTAAAAACAGAGAGGTATCTTTTGATTTGGAACCCGTGTTTTAACTCGCAAAATCTATGAAAGGAGTTCCAGATCATGACAGAAAAACAACAAGGCACTGTAAAATGGTTCAATGGTAGCAAAGGCTATGGTTTCATTGAACGTGAAGACGGCGAAGATCTATTTGTCCATTACAATTCCATCTTAGGCGATGGTTACCGTAATTTAGATGAAGGACAACGTGTCGAATTCACTGTTGCGCAAGGCCAAAAAGGCCCACAGGCACAAGACGTAACAGTCATCTAATAAATTCTGCAAACAACAAAAAAGGGCAGCGAGTACATAGCTGCTCTTTTTTTAATTTCTCAATATTTTTATCCGAGTAGTGAAATTTTTTGGTTGGAGTTGCTGACCTTACGGATTTTTAACTGTTTCGATTCCCGGAAATTCAATTCTCTCTCTGTATTCGAAACGCTCCAATGTTAAAAACGAATCGGCGGGCAAGTATCGCAGCTCGTTGAAAAGGAATAACTCATTATAGGCCACGCGGGCATTGCTTTGAGTTTCAATCCCGGTTACTATAAATGGATAATCTTAACCATTGGGCGTGCAGTCCAGTATAACGGCGAATTAGAAATAGAACACAGGTTGGTATAAGCATAAACAATATTTGAAAGTAATAATTTTCAATGATCTGAACTACAATCAGTTTCTAGATCAGCAGTATCACTTATTAGATTTATTTCAATTTATAATTGCGGGTAGCATTGTGTCCCGATATTACTCAGGCTAGCGTGATTAGTTCTGATCGCTATTTATCATTTTGTCCAATTTCAAGGGGTCAGATAATTATTGTACTAAATTTGGTAGACACAAAGCTAAATAATAATTATTATGTTACAATAAAATTCCTTGCACTTAGATTGAAATTTTTACTTAATTGGAGGTGAATACCTGAAAACTATTTTTACGTATTTCTTCGATTAACCAAAAACCTGAACTCCGATAATTCACTACACAACGTTCAGTATAGCAAACAATACCCCTCACAAATCCCAATAACACAACTCAAAATTTTCCAATTTGCTATCTGTCAGGTAATTGCCAGATGTTCACTGGTCTGATTTACACCTGTAAGTCTTGCCAGGTGTATTTTTTTTGATCGCATATAAACATTTTCCATATTCTATTGACTATTCATCGTGAAGGAGGTGGTTCCAAAACGACCGCGTGAAGGCTGTTTTAATCTTGGATTGCGAAAAATTTATGCTTTATTCGAGGAGGACAACCCATGTATATCAGTCGTAGAGAATTTATAAAGTTATGTACTGCAATGTCGGGGGCATTAGGACTCAATTCGTCCGGGTTGTTAAAACTACAAAAAGTATTAGCGTCTGAAAGTGCTACTCCGGTGATCTGGCTTCAAGGTCAGGGTTGCACAGGCTGCTCAACCTCGCTGCTTAACAGCATTTATTATATGACGGTCGATGATCTTCTTTTACATACCATCGATTTGGAATTCCATGCCACAGTAATGGCTGGGGCAGGTGAGTTAGCTGTATCGGCGGCTGAAGATGCCCGGGTCAATGAAGGTTATGTCCTTGTGGTTGAAGGCGCTATCCCCACAGGCGAGAATGGTCGATACTGCTATTTATGGCCGGGGATGACGGCATTGAAAGCAATTAAAGAATTCAGTAAAAAAGCCGCATTTGTACTTGCTGTGGGCACCTGTGCTGCCTATGGTGGAATTGCTGGGGGAGATCCTAACCCGACCGGAGCTATAGGAGTAGGAGACATCGTTCATGGAAAACAAGTGATAAACATACCAGGTTGTCCGGCACATCCCGATTGGATCGTAGGCACAATAGCTCATTTGTTGATCAACGGTCAAGCTCCGATTCTTGACCGATATGGTCGTCCCAAGGATTACTATCAGAGGACAATACACAGCAACTGTCCGAATAAACAAAGATTCCATGACAAAGCTTTATTTGCCAGAGAGCTGAGCGAAACCGGATGCTTATCAAAACTCGGTTGCCGAGGAATGTGGACTGGTGCAGACTGTCCAGTACGAAAATGGAACAGCGGCGCGGAAGGGGAATATGGCATAAACTGGTGTATTGGGGGCAGGAGCCCTTGCCAAGGATGTACCGAGCCTGACTTTCCTGACGGAAAATCCCCATGGTACACACTGGAACTTGCATAATATGGATCATTGTCAGCTTGAGAAAAGCGGTCCATATAATGCCGCGATTACTGCCAGGAGTCTATAGCTTTATAAGGAGCATACAATGACAACTATAAAAATCGATCCGGTGACTCGCATTGAGGGGCATCTCGATATTGAGGTTAGTATCGAAGTGGATGGTGGTGTCCAGCGAGTAGTAGATGCTAAAAGCTCAGCCACGATGTTTCGCGGTTTTGAGATAATGCTCAAAGGCCGAGATCCTCGGGATGCCACAATCTATACTCAGAGGATATGTGGGGTTTGTCCAATTTCCCATGCAATGGCCTCTACCCTCAATCTCGAGTCAGCTTTTGGTGTTCAACCGCCCAAAAATGGAAGAATCTTACGAAATTTGGTATTGGGTGCGAACTTTATCATGTCCCATATCCTTCACTTTTACCATCTAGCAGCTCTGGACTACATTAACACGGAAGGTGTCGTTGATATATCCCCATGGATACCACGATATGTGACCCCGGATATGGTTACAGAGGGTACAGCTGTAGCTCTGGTTGGTCATTACGTTCAAGCGCTGGAAATACGAAGAAAAGCACACCAGATGGGCGCAATCTTTGGTGCTAAGCTTCCTTGCACCTCTACGTTTGTGCCTGGCGGCTGCACCGAAGTGGTCACTGGGGAGAAGGTGTCCGACTTTTCAAGTCTAATTGGTGAAATTCAAGGATTCATCGACGGTGTATATGTACCCGATGTTCTGACTGTTGCTGAAGTATTCAGCGATTATTTTAGTATTGGTACGGGATGTGGCAATATGCTAGCATACGGAGTATTTGACCTTGATAATACTCAAACATCGAAGCTGCTGCCCCGGGGACGCTATACTGACGGCAATATGGAGGATGTTGACCCACTTGAGATTGCAGAGTGTGTAAGGTACTCCCGTTATGTAGCAGAGGGAGGGGATCTTAACCCCAGTGTAGGCATAACTGAGCCAGATATAGATAAACCGGGAGCTTATTCCTGGATAAAATCCCCGAGATACGGCGGCAAGGTTCACGAGGTCGGGCCGCTTGCTCGAATATTTGTAAGTTATTTGGCAGGAGAACCCACTGTGAAAGAATTGGTCGATGATGTCCTCACCCACTTTGGCGCTCAAACCGATGCCCTCTTTAGCGTTTTAGGACGACATGCTGCCCGGGCGCTGGAGTGCAAATTTGTTGCCGACGCCATGGTTGACTGGTTAGACGAGCTGGATCCAGGGCAACCGGTCTACGAATACAGTGCGATTCCAGAATTTGCTACCGGGATGGGTCTTACTGAAGCCCCGCGTGGCGCGCTGGGACACTGGATAGAAATCAATGAATCGACGATATCCAGGTATCAAGTAATTACACCTACTGCTTGGAATGCGTCACCGCGCGATCATTTTGACCAAATGGGACCTATTGAGCAGGCATTGGTAGGCACTCCAGTGTCTGATTTTGAGCAGCCTATTGAAGTGTTACGGGTCGTTCACTCTTTCGATCCCTGCATCGCTTGTGCGGTTCACCTGATAACCCCAGAGGGAAAGAGTTTAGGCAGATTTCGTGTTAGCTAATACCCATACTTTGAAGTCAGAAAATCGATCAACTGGAACTGTCGTCATCGGATTTGGTAACTTGTTGTTGAAAGATGAAGGGGTAGGGGTTCATATTATCCAATCCCTGCAAAAGTTGTCACTTGAAGAAAATGGCGAGCTGATGATCATAGATGGGGGAACGTGTCCAGACATTCTTTATCTCCTTCCAGAAGGGATTGGTAAACTAATCATAGTTGATGCTGTGAAGGGTGGGGGTAAACCGGGTGATATTTACCGGTTTACCCCCAACGATTTTATTTTCAGCAGAGGGATTTTTACCTCAGTACATCAAATAGGTTTAGCAGAATGCTTAAAAGGACTGGAATTATTAGATGCTCAACCCAGTGAAATTATTATCATAGGAGTAGAACCGAAGGATTTAGATTGGGGTTTTGAAATCTCACAGGAGCTTAAAAAAATTCTACCTCAAGTGATAGATTTATTAGTAAAGGAAGTTAACTCCACCAAAATGATCAGGACTTCTGCCATTTGATCTGGCCACTTAAAGGTTCTATTGTATGTTATTGATCTACAGGTTCTATAGAAGATTCCGTATGCTACCGCCAGATGACACCCAGCAGATAAGTTGACTTTGCTGGTAGTAAAATGGCAACTACCCTGTTCCGTTAAATTAAGAATACAATACACTTCAGCATTATTGTTGTGAAGGGTGATTCTGCGCTTTGAAATCGTCAATTAAGGATGGTAATACATTATCTGATTTCAATTGATACGAGCCCCCATTTGAAATAATGATCTCCAATTACCTCTTTATTCCGCATTTAACCCATGGGCGTGCAATTACTACAGCGAAGCAACCAGAATCCAATGTGACATTAATAAAATCATAAGTGCTTGATTCACACAATAAAAAAATTACATTCTACCCCGCCAGATTGTTATATTTCGCAGCGAACAAAAACCCAATAAAGGCTTCCACCCCGGATGTGTTGCCCCAGCCGAGCAACCCGTCAATCAAGGTGTGCACTTCATAAGGGCTATCGCTCTTGATCCAGTCGAGAGCGTTGATGAGGCGTTCATCCGCCAGGCCATTTGCAGCGCACTCGATAAGGTTGGCACTCAGGGTGGTTGTCTTTCGATAAGCCTGGTTAACAATTTCCTTGTTGAAGTTCTCGAGCCGGTCTTTCGTCAAGCTTTGAGGCTTCCAGCGGTTCAAATTCAATAAGACACCTACAATAAGATCATCCCCCCCGGGTGTCAGTCCCGGCCCTTTCCCCATGGATTTGGTTAATTTTATTTTTGTATCTTCCAGCTCACTTCGCTCCTGCCGGTCAAAAACAGTCTGGATATTTCCCGGTACCAATCCTTTCATTTCAATATCGCTTTGATGGGTGCCTGGATTAACGAGCAGGGTTCTCAGCGCAGTTTCGATTTCTGCGCTTGGGTGAATGTCAAGAATCCCGCGGGCAAGTGTCATCCAGCGCTCGATTTGCTCAGCGAGCGGGAGGGCTGGTAAATTCGGGTGTTCCGGCTCCCAAATCCGGCTTTCTTCAGTAGAGATCGCCAGCCCTGTATCTGGAAAAACAAGCAGGTTAGGGTGGATATGAACAGCCATACCCGGCGTCAATATAGGGGTTATTTTTTCTTCCGGATTCAACCCGATTGTCAGCGGTCCCCGGTATGAAGCGTTGGAGATATACAGTATCCAGTTGCGGCTGGATTTTAAATAAATTCCGCCAGAGTTTCTCCCCACAATTGTGGCAGAAGGACTGCCGGACATAATTCTATCAGCCAGGCTTCCAACAAAGCATACAGAGATCGAATTTGAATTTTCGGAAACCATCCGTTTCTTCAAGAATGCCGCCAATCCTGCTATGACATAAGCGAATTCTACACCATGCCCACCAGCAGGAGGAGATGCAGAGGGTACAGTTTATCAATTAATTTCTAGAAATGGGCTAGAATGGTAAATTCATCAGACACAGTGGAGATTAGGTTTCTGGCTGCAGCCTGAAATTCGATTAGCGGAAAAGGCAGATATGGACTCTGAACATAGATTTAAGGGCGTCATGAGCGAGGAATACCGCCTGATCAGGCTCGCCCTGCCTCACTTTGAAGAACTGCAAAACCGAACTGCCAGCGCAGTTAAAAATTTTCAACGGGAAAAAGGGAAACCCAAATTGGAATGTATCGACATCGGATGCGGTGACGGCGTCACCGCGTATACTATCCTGGAGACAGTCCCCGGTGTTCACCTTGTCTGTCTGGATAACGAGCAGAAAATGATTAACCAGGCGCGAGCAAATCTGATTGAAGCTGTAGATGAAAACAGGTGTGAACTGATTCACACGGACGCCCTGGAGTACTTTTTGGGATTGAATTCGCATTCTGTTGACGTTGTGGCGTCTGTGCTCACCCTGCATAACATGGAACGTGAATACAGGGACGAACTTCACAGGCAGATTTTCAGGATTCTTGCGCAGGGGGGATTATTTGTGAACGCTGATAAATACGCTCCCCAGGATGAGAATGAACGCTTCAGGGCATTGGGTAAGGCACTCACCCGCTTTTTTGAGGCTTATGCCCCATTGAACAAATTGGATTTATTAAAGGAATGGGTTCTCCACAATGTGGCTGACCAGGCGCCAGACAGGTGTATGAAAGAAGGCGACACGATAGCATTGCTGGATGAGATAGGTTTTACCGGCATCCAAATCCTTTACCGCAGCAACATGGAAGCTGTCCTAGTAGCTTATGCGCCTTAAGATTCAGCTGAATGTGAGGTGCAGAGAAAACCTGAAAACCGGTTCACTCTTTTAGGTAAGGCACCCCAAGCGCCTCCGGTTTTGCAGCGCCCCACCTGGTTCTGAACCATTTCGTCGCCATCAGCATCAAAACGCCCAGAGTGATGACAAATGGGACCATCCGCCAGACATACCTCGACATCACACCCGGGAGCACCAACTGCGGGTTGAGTGAGAGCTGCCAGAGCGTCCCAAAGAGCAGCGAGCCTGCCAGCATAATAAATGGATTCCACATTGAGAAGAACACCAGCGCTAGCGCTATAAAACCCCAGCCCATCAGGAAGTTGTAGTTCCATACCGGGTTGTAATCCAGTGAATAAATCGCGCCTGCTAGGCCCATCAGCATGCCTCCCACAACCACGCAGAGATAACGGGTACTTTTAACATTTATCCCGGAAACCTCCGCTACGGAAGGATTTTCGCCCACCGATCTTATCCTCAGACCAAGGCTGGTTTTGGAGAGCACGAACCAGGTGATGATTACAAGGATGATGCTGAGAAAAAAGAAGGGGGAAATCCCGAAAACAGCTGGTATCCTCTCCATCCCCAGGGGTCCGGTGTACGGATTGCCGATATATGTAGTGAGCCCAAAACCCAGGATCCATATACCCATCCCACTGACAACCTGGTCTCCGCCTAGTGTTATTGAAAAAAATCCGTGCAGAAGTCCAAGCAGCCCACCAATCGCAATTCCAACCAGAAAACCCAGTAAAAAGCTCCCGGTTGTTTGGGCAGTGATAAAACCCAGTGTGGCTCCAAACAGCATAACGCCCTCAATTCCCACATTCAGAATCCCGGAGCGCTGGCCGATGAGCTCGCCCAGAGCGGCAAATGTGAAGATCGTTGAGGCTTCCAGACTCCTAGTGAGAAACTCCGCCATTTATGCTCTCCTTATCGGGTTTTGCAAACACAATTTTATAGCGATAGAAAAATTGGAACGCGACCAGAGTGATCATTAAAACACCCAGCAGGGCATAATCAACCCCAAAACTCATCCCGAGTTTTCCCTGAACCAGCCTGCCGCCGATCGACAAGCCAGCGAAAAGCAGGGCAACCGGTATGGCTGCCAGGGTATTGCCCTGGGAGATCAATCCGCAGATGATCCCGTAGAAGGTCAGGTCTCCAAGCTGTCCGTAGTTCCGGGCGATTTTGTAAACCCCCGGGAATGCAGCGAAGTAGTGATAACCTGCCAGTCCCGCCAGAATACCGCCCATAATGAACACCTGCAGGGGGATTTTGAACCGGCTGATGCCGGCATATTCTGCCGCGGCTGGGTTTTCGCCGTATGCCCTTATCTGGTAG
>Ga0180437_10001592_pt1 | contig 38609 bp, 40 predicted proteins | sample SS_ome_4_FD_132410 | JGI IMG/M metagenome (GOLD analysis project Ga0180437, IMG submission 132410) | Hypersaline lake sediment archaeal communities from the Salton Sea, California, USA - SS_3_D_1 metaG | ecosystem: Environmental > Aquatic > Non-marine Saline and Alkaline > Hypersaline >...
GTATCATTGTGTTAATGAAGGAACTACAACTAAGAAAATGTATATAGAAGAAGTAATAAAGAGGTTGAAACCTTTAGAAGATATAAACATAAAAGATAGTTGCCCAGGACCATCTATGCCTCTTAAAAACTTCATGTTAAATATGGAAGGATTGAACCAAATGAGAAGTTGGGAAGAGGCTTTAGAAGATTGTTTTAAAAGAGAAGCATTATGAAAAGAAATATACTTGTAACTGGAGGTTTGGGTTTTATAGGATCAAACTTCATAAACTATTATTACGAAAATAACGCGTTAAAAGATTTTAGTATAGTTAATCTTGATAAGCATACTTATGCTGCTAGCATAGATAACACAAAAACATTCAATCATTATAAAAATTATCATCTGATAAAAGGTGATATCTGTAATAGGGAATTAGTAAAGTATGTATTTGAAAAATACAAGATTACAGATGTTGTTAATTTTGCTGCCGAGAGTCACGTCGACAATAGCATCTCAAACCCATCTATATTTATAGAATCTAATATTAATGGAGTTTGTTGTCTTTTAGATGCAAGTAGAGAATATTGGAAAGATGAATATTCTAAGCATAGATTCATTCAGATTTCAACCGATGAAGTATATGGCTCTATGAATCTATCATCAAAGCATCGTTGGAAAGAAGAAGAACCTTTAAATCCTAGAAGTCCTTATTCGGCATCTAAGGCGGGAGCGGAACATTTATGCACATCTTATTATACTACTTATGATCTACCGATAATAATAACAAGATCCTCAAACAATTTTGGACCTCGCCAACACAAAGAAAAATTCATTCCAGTAATCTTATCCTCTCTAAAAAATAAAACAAATATCCCAATATATGGTAAAGGAGAAAATATACGAGATTGGATGTATGTTGAAGATAATTGTAAGGCTGTAGGTCTAGTCTTAGAAAAAGGTAAAATAGGAAATGTCTACAATATAGGCGCTAATAATGAAATAAAAAATAAAACATTGGTTACTATGATAATCAATGCTTATTGTTGCATGCAAGATTATAACGTAGACGAATATAAAAAACTAATTACCTACGTTCAGGATAGGTTGGGTCACGATTTGAAATATTCAATAGATATAGACAAGATAAAAAAGTTGGGATGGAATCCACCAAAGAGAAACTCTATGCATGACAATATAGTAAAAACAATAGGATGGTATCACGGAGATAAATAATGGATTTGTTAGATGGACTAGAAGTAGCAAAAGTTAAAAGATTTGATGATAATAGAGGTTATTTCAAAGATGTCAATGTTCTGTGGGATGACAGCTTCGTGCAACAAAACGAATCAATGTCTAAAAAAAATGTCGTAAGAGGTTTACATTTTCAACACCCAAATCATCAAAGAAAAATTGTTAGAGTGGTCAAAGGTAGTATCTTAGATGTTTGTGTAGACTTGAGAAATTGGAGTAGCACCTTCTTAAGACATTCAAAAATAGAATTGTCAAGCGAAAATGATCTTTGCTTGTATATTCCAGCTTATTTTGCTCATGGATTTTTGGCTCTAGAAGAAGAAACTATAATAACATATCATTGTGATGAGTTCTATAAGCCAGATCAACAGTGTGGAATAAAATGGAATGATGATACTCTCAATATAGACTGGGGTATAGAGCACCCAATACTATCAGAAAAGGATACCAATTTACCAAATATAAAAGAAGCTCTAAAAATTTTATATAAGGACAAGGAGGAAGTATGGCAAAAGTATTAGGAAAAATAACAGAAGATGAGTTGTCAAAATTACAAAAGACAAAAGAGAATACATTAAGGTATCGTGAGGATCAAGAGAGAGTACAAGAGATAATGGAAACAAGATTAGAAAATATTAATTTAAAGATTAGTATAGAAAATATGATAAAGGATTCTATTATAAAAGAAATTCGAAATAGATATCCTGATAAAGATTTTTCCAAGATAGTGATAAGTGAAAGTGGAGAGATAATAGATCCAGACGCTCAAGAAGAAAATTAAAAGCTAATATTTGCTCATTCAGTTTATGAGAGCATCAAAATTAGTCATTATTCTATTTTGTATATTCGTAGCATTTTCATTTCTTTTTTGCAATCCAAAAAAACCCGAACCAACCTTGGAAGAGATAGCGCTCTACGAGATCACTGAAGAGCCTAGAACTTTCCCTATAGATATACTCGTCACTAATGAATTTAGTGAAAGAGATAAAAAAGCCATAAAGAAAGCATTAGAGGATTGGACAAAATTCTCAAATGGTATTATTCAATATAATATTACTTATGACTGGGTTCCTACTGATACATTTAGCGAATATCGATGGGCTGATAGTTACCCTATAACTGTATGGAAGAAACAGTGGGATGATCCGGTTATGCTTGATATGCTGATGAAATATTCTTTAATAGCTGATGGGTTTTCTGTTGGTAACTTAATAGTTATCATAGAGATTGATGATAGAAGTTATAGGGATATGTATATAATTTTTAAACATGAGTTTGGTCATACGCTTGGTATGGAGCATATAAAACCACAATATCCTTCTTTAATGAACATAGGAAGCAATCAAGGGGTGTTATCACGATACGATAGAATTATGTTTTGTAGTATATATAGTTGTAAAGATTAGATGTACACACATAATAATAATCTAGTATTTTATTTGATACAAAGTGAGGGTTAATGACGTTTCGTATAAAAAATATAACAAAATGGGATGTTTCTGTTTTTGGTTCTACTTTAGGACCAAAAGAAGACGTTGATCTCACAGTAAACTTTACAAATGCACAAATTAGAGCTTCCTTACTGACTGGTGAATTATATCACAAAATTCAAGGAAGGATGTTGGCTGTTTTATCTCCACCTGAAGATTGGAACAACCTTGGGTTGAGCACTGGTGAGTTTTCTAGACTTACACATGCTGGATTTTTTCAAGGATTCCTTGGTATTGAAGAATTAAAACCACCTTTTACTTTTGATGGATATGGCAATTTAAATACTAACTCTGTTGTAAATCTATCAGGTGTTACAGTATCGACAGAGATTAGGGGAGATAATCCTGTAGTTGCAGATAGGGATAATGTTTTAATTGCTGGAACTGATACTGGTGCAAAAGGTGGTACTGTTAGATTTGGTAAGATTGACGCTAGTAACCAATTAGCTGTATATGATGCTTCTGCAAATACATCTTTATCAAATATAGATACATCTACATCTAGTATTAATACAAAGCTACCCTCTCAGGGACAAGCTACAATGGCAAACAGTTTGCCTGTCGTTATTGCAAGCGACCAATCTGCTTTCAGTGTTAGTTTTGATAATACACAGACAGATGGCTATGATAATGAAAGACTTGCAAACGCGACCAATGTAGCAATCAACACTTATGATTATTATGTTGATATGCAAGGATGGCGATTCCTTGGTATATTTATAGATTTTGGTGCAGACACAACTGGTAAGATTTATGGTTCTGGAGAATTTGAGGCTGATGCCGGTGGCTCTGTTAGTTCTTGGACGGATATGACAGATTATCTGTTTGGAGTTGCTACTTTGCCAGCAAACGATATTCATTTATTAAACTTGGACACACCATTCCCATTCAGGTGGGTTAGAATAGAAGTTACCGTAACAGCAGGTACAAACTCTCATGATATTTGGGCTACTAAACTAAAGGCTTTCTAATGATTGTATCTTTTTATTCTAGAAGAAGGTTTACTGATGTAAACATAAATTCTGAAACGACTGGCACATTATTGCCAACTCGTGGTGGTACAGGTTTGACCACATATAATACTGGAGATATAATTTATGCCGATGGTTACAATAGTCTAACTACTTTACCAATTGGTACAGATCAATATGTATTAACTGTTGATGGTTATGTTCCGTCTTGGAAAGCTGTGGGAAGTATTACTGATAGCACAGTTATAAAGGCTGGAAAGAAAGGGCAGATAACACCTGGAATGACTGCTTATTTGACAGCAGATTTTAGTGAAGATTCTGCTGAGGCAATGGCTGTTCACGTAGTTACAAAAAATGGAACGCTTAGAGGGATGCGAGTTTTGGCTGGAACAGCTCCCGGCACTGGTAATACTGTGACATTCACAGCGAGACTTAATGGTCTTGATACGACAATTACAGCAACACTATCTGGCGCAACATATTTTGCAACAGATTTGGTTAATTCAGCAGCGGTAAGCACAAATGACGTCATTAATGTCAAATTTACAACATCGGATCCATGCAACGTGCAGGATGTTTTAGTTACTTTGGAGATTTCTTAGAGGATAGATGAGCGATAAATATAGAAGCGGTGATGGAGGTACTACCTCAAATACCTACCAAGTAGGTATTGATGGTCCTATAATTAAGCGCGTAGATGGATATGGTCTATACATAAGAACGTTTGATGATGGCACTTATGACGATCTTACTATGATGGATTTGACCGTCAAAGGTTATGCGCATATACCTCTAGATACTACAAATTATAGCGGAATTCTTAATCCAGCCGTAGATGGTTATTTGTATCAAGCAATGGATACAATAGATCAGCACGTTCAGCCGGCTGATCAAGGTGGTACTGGGCTAACATCTATTTCTACAGGTGATGTGCTTTATGGTAGTGCAGCAAACACTATCACCACATTAGCTGCTGGTACTGATGGTTATGTATTAACATTGGTTGGCGGAATACCATCTTGGGAATCTGTTGGCTCTGGTTCTACAATTTCCTTAGATACTACAAACTTTAATACGTTCCTTTCTGCTGCTGATAATACTGTACAAAAAGCATTTGATACATTAGACGATCACATTCAGACCGAAGTAACTGGTGGTACTGGAATAACTACTTACGCGACCGGTGATGTTCTTTATGCAGATGGTGTAAATAGCTTAGCTAAACTTGCTGTTGGTACTGATGGCTATGTATTAACTTTGGTTGGTGGAATACCGTCTTGGGAATCCGCCGGTTCTGGCTCTACAATCTCCTTAGATACCACAAACTTCAACACTTTCTTATCCGCTGCTGATAACACGGTACAAAAGGCGTTTGATACATTAGATGATCATATCCAAACAGAAGTAACTGGTGGTACTGGAATAACATCCTACACAACTGGTGATGTTCTTTATGCAGATGGCGCTAACAGCTTAGCTGCCTTGGCTGCTGGAAATGATGGTTACGTATTGACAATGAGTTCCGGTGTTCCGGTTTGGGCTATTGCCGCAACAAGCGCTGCTCAAATTAGTGTTGATACAACTAACTTCAACGATATACTTGGTCCAACAGATACAACCGTTCAAGCGGCTCTAGATACATTAGATGACCACGATCACGATGGTACAACATCTCAAACATTTGATATTTATCGTAATAATGATAGAGTTAGACTTAGAGCATTTAATGATGGATATACGGACTCTCTAGAGTTGTTAGATGATTCTCTAACACAAAGAGCAAATCTTTATATTGGAAATCTATGGGTAGATGGTTATCAAACAATAATTAATTCTACCACGGTCGAAATAGAAGATAACATCATACTTCTAAATAGAGGTCAAACCTCTCCTGTAACTAATGCTGGTATCGAAATCGAAAGAGGTTCAGCTACAAATGCTAGTTTGCTTTGGGATGAGTCTGCTGATGTTTGGAAGATAGGGTTGGTTGGTAGTGAATCTGAAATAGTTGATATTGATGGTTATCAAACGCTATCAAATAAAACACTAGTTCTACCTACAATTGCTGACTTTAGTCTAGCACAACATGATCACCAAGATGCTGCTGGTGGTGGTATATTAGATATAAATCTAGCAACCACAGGAACATTGCTTGAAGGTCAGGGTGGTACAGGTCAATCGACTTATACTACTGGTGATATTCTTTATTCAGACGGTGCAAATTCTCTAGGCAAACTAGGAATTGGACCTGATGGTTACGTGTTGACAGTTAATTCTGGTGTCCCTTCTTGGCAAGAATCTGCTGGCGGTGGAACAGCCGCTGATGTGTCGGTTGATACCACAAACTTCAATAATATTCTTGGTCCAACAGATACAAATGTTCAAATAGCTCTAGAAACTTTGGATGATCATACTCATGATCACCAAACACTAACAAACATTCTAGGTGATGGGTATTATCATTTATCTTTGACACAAAGAAACCAAATTCACCAACAGAATACTGATACTGGAACAAGCAGCAATTCGTTCGCAATTGGTGATGGTGTAGATGATGGTTATAAAGAAGTAACAGCTAATAATGGTGATCCAAATAGCCCAACTATCAGATACAATACGTTTACTGATCAATGGGAAATAAGTAATGATGGTACTACTTTCTATCCAATGACTTTAGATGGATCATTTGACTCTGTTAGAGTCGGTAAAGCTGGTGCTTTGTCTAACAATAAGACTAGATATCTAACACCACATTACGCTGAAAGTATTGATACAGACCTTGCTGGTTATTATGTAAACAGAGCGGGAACTTTAGGTAATTTGAGGGTAAGAGCAGGTACCGCCCCTGGTATTGGAAATTCTGTTGCGTTTACTGTAATGGTCAATGGAGTTGCTAGCGGAATAACAGCAACATTGGCAGGAGCATCTACAACAACATCTGATCTTGTAAATACAGCTTCAGTTTCTGTTGGAGATACAGTTGAATTAAGATCTATTACATCTGTTAACAATTCATGTGCAGATGTGAATGTTGTGGTTGATGTTATACCTAGCTAATGTTATATAATTCTCTAAGGAAATATGGCTGATATTAAATATAGAACTGGTGATGTAGGCACTATAAGTAACCAATATAGAATAGGGGATCCTAGTGTAGATGGATACAAATCCCTATTCGTTGATGGATATGTTTTTGTTGGTGAACTTAGATATAACCAGATTATTGAGAGGTGGGAAAGATCATCTGATGAATCAACATATTATCACATATTTGATTCCGAAGATGTAATTCCTGAAGAAAATGGTGGTACAAATCAATCAACATATATAACCGGTGATATTCTTTATGCTAGCGGTGCCGATACTTTAGACAAATTACCAATTGGTCCTGATGGATATGTATTAACTGTTGATGGTTCTAATGTATCTTGGAAACAAACATTAAATGGACCGGTTGATGGTTATGCGTCTGAAGGTGGAATTGCATACTTTAGTGATTCTACTGGAGATAATTTATCTGATTCTCAAATTCTAACTGATGGAAGTGGAAACATTACTTCCATTGGTTATCTAAATCTTGAATCATTAGACCCCGCTACAATATCTCACCAGCAAGGAAAAATATTCTACGATAGTACCGATGAAGCTTTAGCGGTAATGACAGATATTGCTGATGTTACTTTACAAGTTGGTCAAGAAAGCTATGTTAGAGTTGTAAATAAAACCGGCTCTACTATACCCGATGGTTATGTTGTTTATATAAATGGAGCGCAAGGCAATCGACCTACTATAGCATTAGCAGACGCTTCAAATGAAGCCACGACACATATTTTAGGTGTTGCAACTCATAATATTGCTAATAACGCGGAAGGTCAAATAACCACATTTGGTTTGGTTAGAAATTTAGATACAAGTTCGTGGGCTCCTGGAACAAAACTATATCTATCAACAACGCCTGGTTTTTTAACAGATACAAAACCAACAGGAACAAACATTGTTCAAGAAGTTGGAACCGTTACTGTTCAGCACAACAATGAAGGGATTATTCTTGTTCAAATAAGAGCAACTGATCATCTAGAATATTTGCATGATGTTTGTTGTGGTATTCCATATGATGGGTATCTTCTAGCAGGAGATGGATATTATTGGAATTCTGTTCCAGCCGCATCTGTCAGTGTTGGTGGTGTTGCTGGTGTTGTTTTGGTAAGTGGTTTAAATAAAACTTCTTATTCTACAATTACGGCTGCTTTAGCTGATGCAAGTTCTGGTGATATGGTTTTGGTTGGACCGGGTAACTGGGCAGAATCAGTTACTGTTCCTGCTGGAGTAAGCTTGAACGGTGCGGGTTCTTCGTTTACATTTATTACAGGTGGCGCTTCTACAGGCACAAGAGTTACTTTGAATAATGGTTCTTATTTTAAAGACATTGGAGTTTATAGCCCAACCAATGCGGCTCCAGCTATTTTAGGACCGTCTGGAAGCAGTGATAGAGCAGTAGTTAGAGATGCTATTATTGTCGGTATTAGCCCGCTTGCTTCAGGTATTGAATGCCAGAATGGAGATTTAATTGTATATAATGTTTATCAAGCTGCTGGTGTAATAGGAACGATATTTGATGTAACGGGTGGTAGATTTACTGGAATTCAAACCTATCATTTTGATGGATATGCTACAAATGTGTGGCGTATTAATAGTGGTACGTTAGTTGGTGATACTTTTGGTGTTCAACAAGGTACGAACGTTACTAACGCAATGCTTGTTGAAACAGGTGCAACTGTTAGCGTTTCTGGTTGTATTTTCTTACAATGTACAAATGGTATTAATGTAACAGCAGATGATGTTTACGTAAGTATTGTGAGTGGTCGTTTTGATTCAACCAACTTTGCTTTATTGGTTGATGATTCCGTTACGAGTGGCACCGTTCATTTGAACTATGTAGAAATGAACGAAGATGAAATAAGTGTTGGTCCTGTTTTCTCAGATAGTGCCGACTTTCTTATTATTTTTCAAAATGAAAAAGAAGGGTCCGTTGGTTTAGATGTTAGAGGTGAATTTAGAGTTGGTTCTCCAGAAAGAGGAGATAAAACGTCTCTTGGAGAAGGAACAGCATACACACGAGGTATGGTTGTACTAACAACCGATAACACTGCCGGACAATTTAGTGATGGTGGAAATTTTACTGACGTCAGCGAAGCAGCTTCTAGTTCTTCTGGTAGCACTTTTACGTTTCAGGGGAGTGGAGAAAATTATAGTATTTTATTCTGTTCATCTTTAGATAATAGTGATGGTTACGTAAAGCATTATGGTTATGAAATGTATCAAACCACGGCAGCAGTTGAAGATGGTTATTATATTGTAGAACGTTGGGATGGTTATGAGTGGGCTGAAACAAAAAGAATGATTTCGTCAGAAAAAGGAATATACATCTATGATAATTCAATGTTTATCAGAGCAAATTCCACTGAATATTGTAGACTTAGATTATCAATTAATACCACATGGGAAACCAAAGTAATAAATGGTGTAGATGGTTATTGGACAAGAATTAGGACTACAGGTGCTCCATCAACGTTGCCTGTTTTTGAACAATGGAAGCTTCTTCCCAGCAATGTAATTATAAGCGAAGAAGGTATTTATACAGCAAGTGGAAATGCTAGATGGAGGGAAACATTACAGTCATCTGGTAACGTCTTTGGAGAGTCTGGTGGTGTTACTTCTGGAACAATTGCTGTTGGTTCTGGAGGTCTTCCAACAGGCTGGGATCATGCTGTTAAAAACTCAATTCTTAATGGAAATGGTGATGCCCTTTACTTCCAATTCAATTTGCCAAAAGGGATATGTTCATCTTGTCCGTTAAATTTTACTATTACTTACTCATTAATAGGAGCGCAACCAGTTACTGTTGATCCACAAATTATATTTAGTGTATTACCAATAGAGGTTTCTGGTATTTTAACTACTGATTTGTCTGGAGGAATTCCAACAATACCAAGAAGTGAGAGCGATACAGCAATACTAACAGCAAATCAAGCTCAAACACAAACTAAGAGCTTGACAGCAAATGTTAATAATAAAGCACACTCTATTGAATTCAATGATTATTTTATAGATGAATATAGTGAAGGAGATTTGGTTTTAGTAAGGTTTGAAATGGATGACGACGGAACTCCCAATCAAGATTTATTAATATGGACGGTACAAGTCTCTGGAGTAAAATGGACGTTTGGAGAGAGGTTACAATAAATGGCAGGTACATATAATATACTTTACCAACAGGATTTTACATTATCCAATGCTATAACTGTCACTCATAATTTAGATAGATATAGTGTTGGTATAATGGTGCTTGTTGAAGGTAAATCAAGACCAGAATTTGTTAATGATGTTCAATATACTGAGGGCAATGAAAGGAATGAGTTTACTGTTCATTTAACTTCTACTCAAACTGGTCGTATACAGGTAATGGATGCGGACTATTTTAGACCTTATTTATCACCAGATCAACAACAGTTTCTAGCACAAGGTGCAGATGATGGGTATTTTGATCAAGCACAAACAATAAAAGGTGTTAGTGTTACCGATGATTTGCCAGAAGATGGTTATGGATTAAAATATAATTCTATAACGAGTCAACTTGAATATGAACCGTTTCCTCGTGTTTTCGAAACAGCAGATGCTTCTGCAAGGCAAGCAATTGCTGCAATTGAAGGAGATGAAGTAATTCAATCTGACGACGCAAGTCAATGGTTGTACGATGGATATTCTTGGATAAAAAGATATGGATTTTTTGCAAACACATACACCGTTGCTCAAGCTGATGCTCAGTTTGACAGTATAAAATCTGCCGTTGATGCTGCTGTTGCTGCTGGTGCAAGCGATTCAAACCCATATAGAATCGATGTATATCCTGGTACTTATGTTGAGCTTCCAATGACAATACCAGCGGGTATTATTATTAATGCTTTAACAAATAGAATTGATAATGTTTTAGTTCAAGCGTCGAATCCTGATGAAGATTTATTTACGTGTACTGGTGGTTACATCTGTGGGCTTGAAATGGAGGGTGTTTCAAACGCAAGTAAAGCAATTATTAGATGCGCCACCGCTTCTACTCTAGTTGTTCTTCATGGTATTAGTTTTAGAAAATGTTCTAACGGTGTTGTTGTTTCTGGTGGAGCATCATGTATTGCTACCAATCCAAGTATTAACGTCAATACTGTTGGTATTGGAGTCACTACAGGATTTACAGTAACAGGTGCTGGTTCATATATTGGTATGTCAGGTGGTTTCTTTAGTGTACCGGCTGCATTGCTTCCATTTTATGCAAGCAACCCAATTCAAACAGTCATTAGAGTTACTAGTTCTGCAAGATTTACAGTGAATGGAGCGACATTCAATGTCGCGGACAAAACAACAGATGCTGATGTGTTTCTTTGTGATGGCGGTTCACAGACCCACATTATGGGTTGTGAAATTAGAAATGGTGGCACAGCCCTTCATATTGGATCAAGCGGTTCGGATACGACAGCAATTGTCAGTGGAGGTATTTGGGAAGGAAATAATCTAAATGGTTTAAGTGACTCATCAACAGCTACCATCATGACAATGGGAGCTACTGACGAACTAAATTATACCGGTGCAGTTGGTACTGCGTTCTCTGGAATTGTTCAGTTAAAAAGTAATAACCGTACGCTAATTGCTGGATCTGTTGATTATTGGTTCCAAGAAACTGAAAAAGAATTAGCATTATCTGAATTTTTCCATGATACGTTAAGCTCTGGTCTTGCGTGTGACGGTGGTGTAACTGATGATGGGTATGGTTTATTTGTTACCGTAGCTAGCGGACGAGGATACATTGTTAGACATACTCCCAGTGAGGATGCTTTTGATGTTGCTTGGGATGGTTATTCTGTTCCACTTACAGCAAATGAAACAAATTATGTAGTTTATGATTCCGCAAGTGATTCATTAATTTCTCAATTAACAGAAGCAAGCGAATCTCAAATACAATTAGCAATCGCTGTAACTAATGATTCTGGAATTCGTTTCTTGCATCAAACAAGAAGAATTTATCATAATAATATAAAATCACTTAATGATTATTTATTACAAACTAGAAAAATAGCGTTAAAATCTGGATTAGCTGTGTCGGCAGGTTCAACTTCTTATAAGTTTAATGTAGATTCTGGTACTTGGTATAGAGCTACAGATGAAATAACTGTTGATGGATATTCTGATGCTGTATTTTCATATTTCTATGGAACAGATGGTTATACTGAGATTGAGTCGCAAACTGTTATAGATGATGGGTATTATGATAATAGTGGCACATTAACCCAATTGACTTCTGGATATTATAAAGCTGATACTGCTTTTATAACTAGTGATAATAAAGTTAGTGTTTTATATGGTACTGATGAATATGCTACCCAAACTGAAGCTGAAGAAGCTCCAATACCAACACCTCCTACATTTATTGAGCCAACAGCTTGTAGGCTTGCTAAATTAGTCTCTACAGATGGTTATGGGATTGTAGAGATAGTAGATATTAGACCAGATCCAAATGCAGCGACAGCAGTTGGTTCAGGTGGTGGTGGCGGTGTTACTGATCACGGAGCATTATCTGGATTAGCCGATGACGATCATACTCAATATTTATTGGGATCTGGTGTAAGAGCTATGGCTGGTGATTTAAACATGGGGGGAAATGCCGTCACAAACGTTGGAAATGTTGATGGTGTTGATGTTAGCGCTCACGCTTCAAGGCATAATCCTGGTAACGCGGATGCTTTAACAACAGCTTCTGCTGTTGCAAATCCACCAGGAACATCAAGCGCAGAAGGTACCAATGCGTCTTTTGCCCGATCTGACCACACTCATGCTTTGGCTGATTTTGGAACTGGCGCAAACACATTTTGTGAAGGTAACGATTCAAGACTTTCTGATGACAGAACCGCTGATGGTTTAAGAACTGCAACAACTGTTGTAAGCATATCTGCCGCAACAGCGCCAACAACTGGTCAGGTTTTGGTAGCGACAAGTGGAACTGCCGCAACATGGCAAGATCAAGCTGGAGAAACATTAGCGGCGGTTCAAGCTAGAAGAACGACAACGCTTGCGGTACCAGCAACATGGACAGATATTTCTTTCGATACAACAGATATAGAAACCGATAGTACAGTTATTGATCATGAAGCAGGAACGACGGATAGAATTACAGTAAAAGAAACTGATACGTATGAAATAACATATATTCTTGAAATGGACTCAACTTCAACCGGAACATTTTCTGGAAGAGTTCGTGTAAATGATTCAACTGTTATAAATGGATCATCTCAAAACAATGTTATTTATACTGGTGAATCTGATATATTCTCAGTTACTGTTATTGCTCAATTAACAGCAAATGATTTCTTATCTGTTCAAATTCAAACTAGCACATCTGGCACATTACAAGCTAACGGTTTATTTATTGTTTCCAGAATGACTGGAACGAAAGGTGATAAAGGGGATACTGGTGCTGGTTCAACCGTAATAGTTCAAGATGAAACAGTTACAGTAACTGGAAGTCCATTTGATACTTTGAATTTCACTGGTGCTGGTGTAACTGCTACAGATGGTGGTGGTGGTACTGTAGATATCACAATTCCAGGTGGTGGCGGCTCCGCAAAGATGTTCAAGGTTGTGGAGACAACTGGTGGTCAATCATTTACGGCACTAACAAATGTGACATTCGACGGAACTCCATCTCCATATGATACGAGTTACTTCTCTTGGGATGGAACTGATGAATTGACTATCCTTCAAGCGGGTCATGTTCTTCTTATTGCAAGTATGAGCATTCAACAAACAGCAGGAAATGGAAGAACAATTTCTTACATGGAACTTCAAAAACAGCCATCAGCAGGTGTATATGCTAAATTAGCAGGTTCTGGAAGATATATGTATACAAGAAACAGCTCTGATGGTGATTTTGGCTCTATGGTTTCTACAGAATTATATACAGCATCTGTAAATGATGTGGTAAAGGTAATGGGAAACAGAACAAGCGGGCTTGGAACGGTAGTTAATCTAGCTAATGATACTAATTTTATTGCAATTTGGTATCCTTCAACGTAATTGATATATAAGGAATTATGGCAAAGAACGTAACAACATATTCATACATAATAGCAACACAAACTAAAAATGGTTTAGTTGATAGACCTCGTTTGGAACAAGAAATCAATGGAAGTGTTCAAATTGAAACAAAGCTAAAAGAAACTTCCACTTCTGACGGCTATATAAACATAACCTTTTATGATACATTAGGTGCGACAGAAGAGGCTTTTCTAGGAAATAGTATTGTTGCTCAACATGCAGGAGAACAACTTCCTTTAGAAACGATACAGCTTACCAAGCTTCAAGAAGATGAGATTCCACAATTTGCATTAGCCCCTCGTGTTGGTTCAGAAATTGTAATTGGTACCCATAACTTCTGCGATCAAGTTTCATGGTTTGGTGAATCTATCAGAGCAGAAAATCAAACTATGGTAGCTAAAGATGGTTATGATGGTTATGTTTGGAAGAGTACCAATTCAACTCATGTAAACTGGATTGATTTAGAAAGCGGTAGAGTACATAATCAAGAAAAATGGGTTACAGAATCATCTCATGGTTACACTATAAGTGTTACCGTAGATAGTGTTGAGAAAACTAAATGCCCACCATTTACTTTTACTTCTGACTATGGTGATTATTGGGTAAACCATGATGATGGAGAAATTACTTTCTTTGAAGATATGACAGGTAAAACAGTAAAAGCAACATTCAGTTATGCTAGTGGTTCTACTTTCTATTTAAAACCAACATCCGGTAAAATTCTGAGAATTGAAGATGCAGAAACAGACTTCTCAAAGGATTGTGTTCTAAATACAAAGTTTGGTTATATTGTTGTTGGATACGTTGATGTTTTTGCTCCTCAATATATGAGAGGATCTAATGACTTGGGATATGCTCTTTCTATAACAACATTGGATCCTCCAGGATCTCCTAGTGTTGGAGATACATATATTGTTGGTGGAACCGGAACTGGTGCTTGGACTGGATATGACGGGGCTGTTGTACAATGGGATGGTTATAACTGGATACCATCGGCACCATCTGAAGAAGATTGGCTTACAGTTGTAGATGCAGGAATGTATTTTACATTTAGAAATTCAACCTGGAATCCAACCCCTTATCCTTCTGGCACTCAAATTCCATTGCAAGAAGATTATTATCATAAGGTTACTCAGATTATTACAGAAGCAAGAGGTGCTTTGCCTCCTGTTGGTAAGATTGGAGCAAGCGCGGAACATCTTCAAATATCAGATATTAAAGAATTTAGACGTAAGTCACGAGGTATGAAGAATGATGTTCAAGCTGTCCCATTCAACTATGCTACCGCAAGAGAACTTATCAGTAGCTATGGTATGGAACTATGGGTAAATACTGGTGATGATATTTGTGTTGAAGGTGAAATGCTGACAATCACATTCTATTGTTCCAGTATCGACGAAGCTTAGGAGTAGAATGAGAGCATTAGTAATGTCAGGTGGTGGTGTGAAAGGAGCCTACCAGGTTGGAGTTTTATACAATCTATTATTCAATAGACAATATCATTATGATATTTTATGTGGGGTGTCTGTAGGCGCTTTAAATGCATCTTTTCTTTCACAGTATGGTAAAGGAGATGAGAAAGCTTCTTACTGTGATTTGCTGAATTTGTGGCATTCTATAGATGATTCTAAGATATACAAACATTGGTTTTTGATAAGAGAGCTTGCGGGCATTTTTAAACCTAGTTTATATAACAGTAAGCCTTTGATGAAACTAATTAGAAATAGATTGAATACAGATCTTGTACAGGGTAGTGGAAAGAAGCTTCGCGTTGGCGCGGTATCACTGAATTCTGGTAAGTATGCGTTATTTGATGAGAATAATCCAAATCTTGTTGATGGGGTAATAGCATCGTCAGCTTTTCCAACATTTTTGACTCCTATAAAAATTAATGGAGAGCTTTGGACAGACGGTGGTGTGAGAACAATCACTCCTATTTCTGCCGCAATAGATGCGGGAGCTACTCATATAGATGTCATTATAACTTCTCCAAGCGAACCTTCTTGTGATTTCCCAGAAAAGGCTAATGCTATAGATGTTACTATGAGATCAATAGATTTGATGTCTGAGGAAATAATTGCTGATGATATTCGAATGACTAGCATGGTAAATAGAGCATTACGTAATGGAGCCAATATTCCAGGCAAAAAAATAATAACGTTTAATATCTTTAGACCAAAGAAAATACTCATAAAAAACTCTCTAAATTTTGATCCAAAAGAAATTCGTAGGATGATAGATCTTGGTATGGTTGATAGCCTACCGGTAAAATAATCTATTAATTATCATCCATAAATATATGAGAGCAGTTTTTTTAGGCGATAACCTGGTTTATTTGAAGGGCATTCCTTCAAACAGTGTAGATTTAATCTATACCGATCCTCCATTCAATACAGGAAAGAAACAAACAAGGAACAAAATAAAGTGTACAACTAATGTTCCTAACCCAACTTTTTCTGATTATGATAGAGAAGTTGATGGCAAGTATGGTAGTTATGAAGATAAGTTTGATGATTATCTAAGCTTTCTTGTTCCTAGATTAGAAGAGTGTCATAGAGTTTTAAAAGATAATGGATCTATGTATCTACATTTAGATTATAGAGAGGTTCATTATATTAAAATTGCTATGGATAGAATATTTGGAAGAGATAACTTCATAAATGAAATAATATGGAGTTATGACTATGGAGCGAAGTCTAAGAAAAAGTGGAGCGCTAAGCATGATAATATAATGTTTTATGCTAAAAACAAAAAAAATTACACGTTCAATTTTGACAAAATACCTAGAATTCCATATAAAGCCCCAGATTTAGTTGGTCCAGAAAAAGCTGCTAGAGGAAAGATAATCACAGATGTTTGGGAACACACTATAGTTCCAACAAACTCTAAGGAAAAGCAGGGATATGCTACACAAAAGCCTTTGGGTATATTGAGGAGAATCGTAGAGGTATCTTCAAATCCAGGTGATTTGTTGCTAGATCCTTTTGCTGGAGCTGGTAGTTTCGGGATGGCTGCTCTAGAGTTTGATAGAGATTTTATTATGATAGATAACAATAAGGAAGCTTTTGATGTAATGGCTAGACGTTTTGAAAATTATCAAGTAAAGTTTGTAGATGGAGTTTAATATGCTAAGACTATATAGGCATATCTTTTGTACGGGATTAGTTAAAATAAGATGATAATAATTAGATATATATTGAGAACTGTAGTGTTGGCAGAGGAAAATGTCTAAAAAAATAAGATCAAATCAGGTCGGAACTAATACCTCTAATTTTGATAACATACTGAGCTCTGCGGATGATGATGTTCAAAAAGCGTTAGATACTCTTGATGATCATATTCAAACCGAAACTCTTGGTGGCACTGGTATAACTACTTATAGTACCGGTGATATCCTTTATGCTGATGGGTACAACAGTTTAGCGAAGTTACCTATAGGACCAAGCGATTACATATTGACATCAAATGGTTCTACTCCTGAATGGAGAGATTCTGGTGGTGCTGTTGCTGATGCTGTTGATATAATAAAGGTTGGTAAATTAGATGTAATAACTCCGAACACTACAGTATACTTATTGCCTGATTTCTCTGAGGCTCTAAATGAAGATTTTGTTGCATATGTAATAGATGGTTATGGAACTTTAAGTAATTTATATGTCAATGCTGGAACGGCTTGTGGTGTTGGCGATAATATAGTTTTTACTGTTAGAGTAAATGGTGCCGACACTAGTTTAGTTACTACATTAAGTGGAGCATCTACAACATCTTCTAACACTGGTAGTTCTGTAAGCGTATCACCTGGTGATCTGGTTACAGTAAGGGCTGTAACATCTGCAACGTGTGCTGCTGCTGACATTTACATAGGAATTAGGTATAGCGAATCCATATCTGCCGGTGATACCGTTGATATGGTAACAGTTGGTAAGATTGGGATAGTCAATCCTTCGTTTGATGGATATTTGTTGCCAATGTATGCTCAAGCTACTACAGAAGTATTTCCGGCATATATCTTCCCAGATGATGGATATGTTGATGATCTTAGAATTTACGCGAATACACCTCCAGGTGTAGGGGAAACAGCGGTAATTACTTTAAGAGTAAACAGTATTGATACTTCACTAACTGCAATTGTTTCTGGTGCAAGCAACACGGCACAAGACTTAGTAAATAGTGTAACTGTCAATAATGGAGACAAGGCAACTGTAAGCATAATTACTTCTTCAGGAAGCGCTATCGCAGATGTTTTTGTTATTATGAGGTTCAGCTCTTAGAATAATAGGTCATTAGATTTAGAGGTTAGATGATTGTATTTACAGGCATTGGTGGCACAACCGAAAATGATTTCTATCTAGGAGATAAGACAGATGGTTACAAAACCATTTATGCTTATAACTCGGACGCGAACGTTCCGGGTATAAGGTGGAACGACGACGCAAATCGATGGGAACTTTCAAACGACGGAATAAGTTGGAATGAGATGGGTGGAGGGGTATCCCTTCCTGTTACAGAAACTGATGGTGGAACTGGACAAACATCGTACACCACAGGTGATATTCTTTATGCAAGTGCTTCCAATACATTATCAAAATTAGCTATTGGAGACGATGGATATGTTCTTACAGTTAGTAGCGGTATTCCTTCTTGGATGCTACCTTCTGGCAGTGTAGTAAATTATGAAACAGTAGCCGAATGTAAAGCCGCAGGAGAACCAGATACGGGTTCGTTGTGTTACATCCAAGAGACAAAATCATTTTACCAATATATTGCAAGCCAAATAAGTGATTCAGATGATTATGCATTCATACAACCATCGGGTGCAACTCTATACTATAGATGGGCAGCCATGGGTGGACGCCTTGGCAATGCAGTATCCTATAATACTTCAGGAGCAATAAGTGAAACTTATTCTACAGTAGCACTAGGATACAATGTTCTAAATGAGGGAACAGATGGTATTTATGATAAATATTATGCAACAAATTCTGTTTTCATTGGTAGAGACGTTGGTGCTGCGCTTACAAATGTTGGCTTACAAGGTGATAGATGTGTTGTAATCGGTGACCAGGCATACTCTGCAACATCTGGTTTTGAAGATGTTGTTGCTATTGGATATTTGGTAGGTTCTGCCGCTAGCTCTACATATAGAAACGTATTTATCGGCTCTTACGCTGCTGAAGAGTGTACTGGAAATGATAGTGTTATTTTGGGTTATCAAGCTGGTAGAAACTCTGGTGATGCAGATCAAGCTATTTACATTGGTTCTTCCGCTGGTAGATATAATACTGGTGACTATAATACATTTATTGGACATCTTGCTGGTGAAGGTGCGTCTGGAAGCAGTACCGGTCAATACAATACTGCGGTTGGATACTCTGCTGGAACTGATATTACCACAGGTGGTTATAACGTATTTATGGGAACATATGCTGGTAGGTACGTTACAACATCAACACATAACGTTGCAATTGGATACAACGCACTAGATGATGTTGCCTCTGCGACTGGATTAAATTACACTGTAATAATTGGTGCGTCTGCTGGTGACGGCGTTACCGCTGATTACACCATTGGTATTGGTTATGATTCCATGAATGGTGTTACTGGTGCTCGCAATACAGGTATAGGATATCAAGCTGGTAATGCAATTGGCGCTGGACAAGATAACGTTTTAGTGGGTTATCAAGCAGGAAGTTTAGCTTGTACAAATTATAACACTTGTGTGGGTTATCAAGCTGGAGAATATACTGGTAGCGGAAACTGTTTCTTTGGATACAACGCGGGTTATCAAGCTGGATCGGCAAACAATACTGTTATTATTGGTGCTAATGCTGGTAGAGATGCGGATGGTGATGGACAAGTATTTATTGGGTATCATGCCGGTTATCAAATAACTGTTGGTGGTGCTAGAAACTTAGCAATCGGATATGAGGCATTGAATGATGCTACTACCTCCAGTGACAACTTAGCTGTTGGTTATCAAGCCTTAAGAGATGTCAACACAACAGGAACATCTTATACCATCGGTATTGGTCAAAATGCTGGTCAGTTTGCTGATGGTATTGGTTCGATTTATATTGGTTACCAAGCTGGTTATCAAGCAGATGTTGATGGTAACTATAACGTTGCAATTGGATACCAAGCATTTAAGAGTACCACTTCATTTGCAACAGCAGAATACAATATTGCTCTTGGTTATCAATCACTTCTTGCTACAACTGAAGGTGATAATAACGTTGCAATCGGAAATACGGCTGGAGATGCAATAACAACCGGTAGCAATAATACTTTAATTGGACAGAATGTTGATGTTGGAACAGCAACAAATAGCGATACTGTTGTAATTGGTAAAAATTATGCTTCCCCATTTACAAACGCAACAACTCTAACTTATCCTGATTTGCATATTGGGGATGCTACAGACAATGATATATTCATCTATGCTAATACAGATAATGCCAATGATGGCTATATCATGTATGATAATACTGCAAATAAATGGGTAGGATCTGATGATGGTACCGCTATTTATGATTTGAATAGTGGTGGAGGTGGTGGTGGCGGAAGCGTCACAAAATTTGATACCGTTGCAAATTGTAGAGCGGCAGATGCACCTTCAACCGGGGATATTTGTTATATTGAAGAAACAGCAACATATTATGAATATGTTACTACTGGTGGTGTAGCTGATGATAGCGAACTTTGGATTGCAAATACAGCTGCTGGCGGTAATAATCGTTGGGTAGCTCGTGCTGGCAGATATGGGCATGCAGGCATATATCGTCCAAATACTTCTGCTGTTGGCAGATACACTGTTGTTATTGGTAAAGATGCCTTGCAAACTGGAGACCCTAACACGCTGGGATGGTCATCAACTGATAGCGTTTATATTGGTCAAAATGCTGGTAATGGAACGGGTGGCGATTATAACGTTGTTCTTGGCGCTTATGCTTTAGATGCAAGCACGGGAAACCACAGTACAGTAGCTATTGGTTTTGAAGCTGGCAGTGCCATGACTTCAACTGCTAATAATAATATTTACATTGGTACCCAATGTGCTGGATTAAGAACTCAAGGCAGTTATACAACCGCAATTGGTTCTCTCGCGATGGCAAATGCAGGTGCTGGTGATTTTTGTGTTGCAATTGGTTATCAAGCCGCAAGATACTTGACAATGTCTCAAAGTGTTTTTATTGGAAGCTATGCAGGCTCTAGCGCATCCGGTGCTGGAGTTACATTTAGTACAGGGGTTGGTTATGGTGCGTTACAAGATGTCACTACTGGTGATTTTAATACCTGTATAGGTGCGCTCGCTGGGCAAAATTTCACGACATCCCTTTATAATACAGCAGTAGGATATAACGCCTCTGGTGGTGCGTCAATGACAGCTAGTATTTTGTATACTACAAGTTTGGGGCACAACGCTGGTCAAAATTCTTATGGTCGATATAGTATTTCAATTGGTGCAGAATCAATGGCAGACGCCAGTGGTTGGGGAAACATCGGCATCGGATATCGAGCCGGAAACGGCATCAATGCTAACCAATATTCAGTTGCGATTGGGTATGATTGTGGCGTTACCGAGATGGGTGAAGATTGCGTAGCAATTGGTCGTTCATGTATGTCAAATACTGTTGCTGGAGCAGATGATAACGTAGCGGTTGGTGCGTATGCTGGTAATGCAACCGGAGCAAATTGTGTAAGTATTGGTTATCAATCAGCTTATCAATCAAACTCAACAACGGTTTCTTGTACGGCTGTTGGTTACCAAGCCGGTTATCTAACTAGAGGAACTGGTGCTGTCAATATAGGATATCAGGCAGGATATCGAAATAATAATACTGGAGATTATAACATTGGTATAGGCTATCAAGCTCATTATGGTGGTGCTAGTTTTAATACTGCAACTAACAATATTGCTATTGGATATCGGGCGTTGTACGTAAATGATACTGGTGATAATAATATTATGATTGGTTATCAGGCTGGTGACTCATTACGTGGAGCAAATGGTCTTATAGGTATTGGTTATCAAGCGTTGCAAGCGGTTCAAGATGCAACCGAAGTTGAGGCTTGTACGGCAATTGGTTATCAATCAATGTATTCTGGAAATTCAAGCCTTACTAACAGTTTCTATAGATACAATACTGCGGTCGGCTATCAAACTCTATATTCTCTTACTAATACCGGTTCAGAACAAGCAAATGATAATAACTCTGCGTTTGGTTATCAAGCTATGCAAAACGCTACAGGTGGCACGGGCGGAACAAAACAAAATACCGCAATTGGATCGCTTACTCTACAGGCTTCTGCAACATTTGATGATTGTACCGCAGTTGGATATAATGCACTAAATGACAATACTGGAAGTTATAATACCGCTGTTGGATCGTTAGCAGCAGATGCTTTGACAACAGGGCAATATAACACTGCTGTTGGTTATCAAGCAATGAGCACAGGTGTTACAACTGGTAGTTATAACGTTGCTGTTTCATACCTAGCACTTGACAGTGTAACATCAGGTTATGAAAACGTTGCAATTGGATACCAGGCTGGTGATGCAATAACAACAGGTTATCATAATATCATGATAGGATCGAACGCGGATGCCGTAGAGAATGATGTTTATGATTGTATAGTGATTGGAGCCGATGGATATATTGCAGCACAAGGTCTTGGAACCGCTCATAATCGTATTCAGCTTGGAGCTGGCGGTAATACTGCAAACGATACCATGCAGGTTGGTGAGCAAACCAACAACGAGATTGATTGTTATTCAAAGAGTTGGCAAGCATATTCTGACTTTAGAATTAAAAAGGATATTCGCGACCTTACATCAAATGAGGGTATTGAATTTATAAAATCGTTACGTCCAGTTAATTTCAAACATAAAGTTGCAAGAAATGAATTCCAATCACGTGAACAATTTGGATTAATTGCGCAGGAAGTCAAAGATGTTTTTGAAGATCTTGGATTGAATGCAAATGGTATGTATACCGACAATGATGCCAGTGGCTGGTCATTAAACTATAATGGATTCGTTGCTCCTCTAATCAAAGCGGTTCAAGAGCAGCAGGCTCAAATAGAAGAATTGAAAAATATAGTAAACACGCTTGTAAAAGCAAAAAATAGAAGGTAATCAATGGTAACGGCTATAAGTGGACACGCAGGAACCAGCAGAGACTCTTACACTATCGGAAATGGAGATGATGGGTATAAGTATATTCTGATAAATAACAATCTTGGTTTTACCCCAGGTCTTCGTTATAATGATACAACTCAAAAATGGCAATTTTCAAATGATGGTTCTTTATGGCAAGATGTTGGGACTGGGGGTGCTGGTATAAGTTGTTGTCCAGGATATTTGGGTCCTGATGGTTATGTTTTGGGTATGGTTGATGGTGGCACTGCTACTGATTGGATTCCAAATGATCAAACAGAAAGCCCAACATTTAGAGTTGGTGATAATACAGAGCCTATAGTAAAAGTAGAATTTGGAACAGATCAGGGAGATGCTGCCCTTGTTGATGATGGTTATAGATTCTATTCTGAAAGAAATGGTGAGCTACAAGCCGTGCTTCTCACAGAACCGGATGATTTAAATACCGCTGCTTTGGGAGATTATACATCACCAACTACTGGAATGAGAATGAAAACTGATTCTGGTGATGGATATCTATATTATGAAAGCAACAATGAGGCTTTAGTAACAGAATTTCCAAACCAACAACCATCTAGAGTTTTACTAACAGAGAAAGGTGATTTTAATACAGCAATTCTTGGTGATTCAACTCAAGCTTTAACATCAGTCAAATTTCAATCATCATTTCAAGATGGTTATGTTGATTACAATGGACAAGAAAGTACCCTTGGGCTCAGAGAGGGTAATTATACTAGAAGAGTTTTACTTACTGAACAAGATGATTTTAATACTGCTGTTTTGGGTGATTCAACCCAAGCTATAAGTACAATTAAATTTCAATCATCTTATACTGATGGATATATTGATTATGATGGTCAATATAACTATTTAGCTCTGAGAACTGATATAAATACAAAATATTCATTACTTACTGATGGTTATTTGTTTAGTTCTGGAAGTATGGTTTATTATAATGGTACAGATCATACAGAATTAGCAATTGGAAACACTGGACAAGTTTTGGTTGCCGGAGCTATTCCTGCTTGGGCAGATGATATTTCATTACCAAAGGGAGGAGCAAGAACAATAGAGATTGCCCAAGCTGACACTGATACAAGCGGTACTACTCTTACAGTTTCTGCTGGAGATGCTGGAAGTTTATTCATTGCTGAATCTGCAAGTGGCGGAGATTTGGAATTAAGAGCGGGTTCTAGAAGTGGACCTGTAAGCTCTGCTGCTGATGGTGATATCTTAGCAAAGATAGGCGATGAGCTTATAGGTGGCTTTATAAGACTTGCCCCAAGTCAGGAGCATTTCTTTAGATTGTACACTGACATACGTTTTGGCGAAACAGAATCAACACCAACAATATCTCAAGATGATAATACAGAAAACACTGATGGTTATGATCTTACAATAAAAGCACAGGATTCTGCGGTGGCTGGATATGATGCTGGTAGTTTATACCTACAAGGTGGAAGTGCAGATTCAGGTGGTGATGGCTATGCTGGTTCGGTAGTATTGGTACCAGGAGGAAATCTTGGTTCTGGTAAAAATGGGAATATATTCATTAACTGGACTCCAGCAAATACACAATGTAATAATATGGAAAATGGAATTTTTATGACGAATGTCGAAAATCCACCGGATGGATATGATCATCTTGGTTCGGGTGGATATTTGTTCTCAGAAGATGGTGCTTTGAAATGGCTTGGTCAAAGTGGAACAGAAACAGTAATGGGACCAGCACACCCTCACTGTCCAAGATGTGGAAGAGACTTTGCTACAAGTTGGAGCAATAGCGGAGAAACATTATCAATATGTATGTGGTGTTTGACCGATGCTTTGTCTAGCTTGGGAGTTGATGAAAATCTATTTATTATTAAAAAGGGTAGATAATGGCTAATGGAGATAGAAAAGGTGGTTTGGTTTCAGTTACCACCACAAGAATCGCAACAAACTCTACAACAAAGACTTTATATACCCATGATATGGGTCAAAATAGTGTTGCTAGAATTGAAGTTGTATTTGTAGCTCAAAGACTTAACAACTCAGGCACAATGACATTTAGATCTTTAACGACTATAAATTCAAACACAAGTACAGCAACCGTAAGATCTGGTCCAACAGATGTAGATGATCAGGGAAGTGGTTTAGTATCAGCAATATCACCTTCTGGCTTGAGTGTTGATATACAAGTTACGGCTAACTCTGGCGCTCCTTGGAGAATAGCTGCTTGGGTGTATATTTATGAACTTGAACAACAATATCTAGCCATATAGTTATAAAAAGATATTATGTTAGAGGATAAATGACGATTTCTAAAACAGACATAAAAAAATATGCTTTTTCTTTTGATAGTTTTAACAAAGTTGCAGCCGGTGAAGGTCTTAGATATTTAGGTTTAGAATTTGAAGAACTAGAGGCTGATGTAAACGAGTTTATGAAAAAGTATTTTCAGGCTTTTAGAGATAACAAGAGAACTATAAGCGATGTAGGAACTTTGAGAATAATTCATGGTGCTTTAACTAGAATTAAAGGATACTTGGATAACTATCATAGAACATCAAAAGAACTATTTGCTAAGTTTAAGAAATCTATAGTTAGACATGATAGAAAAAAGTTAGTTGAGATTTTTGGAAAAGATTATATGCAATTTATTGAAGATATAGTTCCGGGTAAAGGTTTGTCTGAGGGTCCTAAATATAAAGCCATGATGGAGCTAGTTGGTGGAGAAGATAGAGAATTAATGGAAAGAGCTTTACAATGCTTATTTGAAGAGCCGGTAGAATATGGTGCCAAGTATCAAGAAATTGTTGCTTATTTTAATAGATTATTTAGTGGAGAAGAAGAAGCTGGAACAAATTATAATTGGGTAGGAGTATACGGAGATCTTTTCAAATTTGCACAAATTCCTTCATATTTCGATGTTAGAAGATTGTTCCCAGGCAGAGGTCAAGAGGTAGAATTTGGTTTTGAATCATTAGATATATCCTTAACGGAAACAGAAAAGAGAATACTTACAGAAATATGTGATCTATGGAAAGCATATAAGGATGCTTTAGATAAATTATTGCCTCTCACAGAGAGAGCTTATCAAGTTGATAGAGGATATACAGAATTAGAAAACGAGAGAAACGAAAGTTTACATAATATTTTTGACAGATTAAGAGCTTTAAAATATATGGTTGGATCTTACATAGCCGATGCTGGTAGTGAAAAAGATTTTTACGATAAAACAGGTATGACTTTTAGAAATGCTTATGCTAAAATAGATAATTGGGTTTACATACTATTAAAGGCATTCCCTTCAAATGTTAGTAATTATATTACAAAGGAATTTATGAAGAAATTGCCTAGAACAATGGTTAAAGATGATGTACCTGCTGTACAAGTTAGCGATAAAGATTTACCTTACATAATGGAACCCGCTGGATTTACAGATGTAGAAGAAGCATTCTTCCAAAGTCCACGAGCAAAACAATACGAAGAAGGAGAAATAAGTGGTACTCAAGAAGGAGATACAGAAGTTCTCTATAGAGAAAAGCCAGAGAGAAGACTCCCAGTTGGTGGTTTAAGTTCATATAGACCAGCATCGGATTTTAACAACGCTTTAGAGTATATGAAAAAGTTTGCAAAAAAAAGCTAAGACAAAACAATAGAATTTTAAGAAACTACAACCATCGGTTGTAGTTTTTTTTTAACTTGGATATATATGAAGAAGAGAAGAAGCAAAAAAACATTAATCCCACAAGAAGACCAAGAAAAGCTTCTAGAAATAAAGAAAACTCTCGTTGAGATGAAAAAAATGCTCAATGAAGCAAAGAAAGAAGCTGAAAGAAGAGATAAACAAAAGAAAGAAGAGAAAAATATAGTAATTTTTCAAAAGGATGAATGAGAAGAAAAGTATATGACGTAGCCATTTTAGGAGCGGGCGTAAGCGGTGCATTTGCTCTATATAAATTATCAAAATATGAAGATATGAAAGTTTGTATAGTTGATTTCGGAAGACCGCCAGGAAAAAGAAGAAAACAACTTCAAGGATGGTTTGGATGCTTTCCATATAGCAATGCAAGATTATATTTTGATGACTATAAAAATGTTAGCAAAATAACCGGCGTAAGATCGGCTTCCAGAGCAAATAGATTCGTCCAATCTGTAATGGAAGAACATGGACCAATTACCTCATTCAAGAAAAGGGAACCCAAGAAAGAAATATTAGATAATATAGAGGGTCTTGGATACAACTATAGATTAAATAATTTTTGTCAATGGAAGCCGGAAAACATTCATTCTCTTTCTAGAAAGATAGCTTTAGATGCAGAAACTAAAAATGTTGACTTTTCTTTTGATAATAATATTGAAGATATAGATCTTAAAAGAGATTTATTTTATGTAAAGACAGAAAAGGGAATAATTGTTGCCAAGAATGTAATATTTGCTATTGGAAGAAGTGGGTGGAGGTTTGCAAGAGACATTTATAAGAAGTTTGGTATAGTAAAGAAGAATGATATAAGTTTGTTTGGGTTCCGAGGTGAAATATCTTGTGGTACTATGGGTGATTGGAATAACAGTCATTGTACGATATACAATAATGATTTAAGTATTGGACCTATGTCATGGAATGGAACAATAATACCGGAAGATCATTATGATTTAGCCGCTTCTTCGTGGCGGTCTAATGAGGATAGGTGGAAGTCCGATAAGGTTTCATTTTCTGTAATAGCTAAAAAACAATATAAGAATCAAGGTATTGAGCAAACCGAAAGATTAGGAAAGCTTGCTTTTATATTGTCCGATAATCGAATAGGAAGAACCAAAGTTAAAGATTATATTAATCAAGAATTTGATATCTCTTATATTCCCGAATATAAGTGGTTCAAAGAAGCTATGGCTGATGTAGATAAGATAGTTCCCGGATTCTTAAAAAAAGGATATTTTTATATTCCCGAGATAAAAACATCAATACCCAAGATTAAGATAGATAAAAAATTATCTACAGAAATAGAGGGTTTTCATGTTGCTGGTGAAAGTGCTGGAGTTGATGGAATATTAGGGGCGGCTATAAGTGGATGTATAGCTGCTGATAATTTAATATAGGAGGAGTTTTGTACGGTGATAGTTATTCTATAAATATGGATTTAAATCAACATTTCTCTAGATATGAGGATCCTCTTTGGGATGAGGGGGAGGAGGAAGCTAAGAATTCCGTAATACAAATTAAGAGAGTAGATTTGGAAGACAAGTGTGTCTTTAACATTATAAAAAACAACAAGACATTCTGTACCATAGATTGCTCTAAGTTAACGAAGAGACAAGGTAAATTCCTTAAAACTGTAGAAGGTATGCTGTTTATGTTAGACAGCTTTAAGAGTGGAGTGAAAAACATAAGCGGACTCAAAAGGGTTATGGGAGAAGAACATGTTAAAGCTAAAATGCGAAAAGGATAGATTGGTCTTGTTTCAAGATAAAGCGGAATTGTCTTTTGAAATTTCCGATAAAAAGTATGTTGATGTAATAAGAAAAAATATTGCTTCTTTTATAGGTGAGTGTGAAGTCTCTGTAGAAAAAAAATCCGACAGAAGGAATTATCTAATTTTATCTGGTGCGATGGGGAAATTTGGATCTAGCGGAAAAGAATTAGTAAAGAAAGCTACTAAGATAGTTGTGCCGGATAGCGTTGCTTACGAGATTAGTTCCCGAATGCTACTTCTAAATAAAACATTGAAAGTACCAGAAAGGAATGATGAATGAAAAAAAGGGTTTATGCAGCAACCTTATTTCCATTTTATATAGTTGAACCACCCGAAGAATATAATGAATGCTCAAATGATGGTGAAATAGAAATAAGCCAAGAATTGCTAAAAGAATGGATAAGAATTAGCGAAGAATTTGCAAAAGTTCAAGCAGATATAAATGTTATGACTGGAGGCATTAAAGATATCGGTAATTATACTTTTATTGTTAAGAAAGAAAAGGAGTGACGAATGAAAGTAATAGTAGATTGTGATTCAATATATCCAGTATTTTTCGTTGAATGTTGGAAACCAGAATGCAGAAAATATAAAGTTGATTGTAATGTAGATAATGAAACAATACAAAGGTGGAAAAGAGTCAGTGAAGAATTTGCAAAAGTTCAAATAGAGATTGCTAACTGCATTGGTGATGATGCTACTTTCGAAGAAATTTACACGTTTGTAGATATAAAGGAATAATGAACAATGCCATACAAAGTAATAGAAGCATTTAGACTATTCAGATCTAAAGATGATTTGCCAGAAGTATTATTTCATTCGTTTGACAGAAAAGGTAAAAAGACAAAACAAGTTCCTTTTGATATTTGGTTAAAAGCTGAAGAGAGGCAAGCTTGGAATCCGGGTAAAAAAGAGGGTCCAGGTTTTTTGTCTGGATGGCATATTGTAAAATCAAAAGAAGAAGCTGAAGAATATATTACCAGGTTTACAAACAAAGAAGACTTGAGAATTTGTAGAGTTTTAGTTAAAGGTATGAGAGAGAAGCCTAGATCAAAAGTCATGCTCGCTAAATGGATGCGAGTTTCAGAGAAAGATTGGAAAAAATATGGAACTGCGAGATAAGTTAAAAGATGTAGATATGGTCTACAAAATGATAAAGAGACCAAATGCATATTTTATTGATTTTGATAGAGCTGTTACAATAGGTAAAGTTTTGGGAAAATATGTAGTAAAGTTAGAAGATTATGGTTTCCCATATGTGTTACAATTTTCGGATCCATATTCGGCAGCAGAATGTTTTATAGAAATATGCGACTGTATACAAGATTATAGATGTAACAGCGGCTCCTCAAAATCTAAACACAAAGACAAAATAGCAAAAATCAAGGAAAGATATATCAATGCCTAAGTTAGATTTATACGTATGTGACACGGAAACCACAGGGCTAGATCCTAAGATTCACGATGTTATAGAGGTTTCAATACTTCGATTAAAGGATGATGTTCATAAGACTTGGTATATCAAACCAACTAATTTTGAAACAATAAGCCTCGAAGCTCTTGAAGTAAACAAAATAAAGATAGAAGATCTTCGAAGAGATCCTAATTCAATTAGTGAGCATGAAAAGTCTCTTGGTGTTAGAGCATATAGAGATGTAAAAAATGTTTTACCAGAGATAGAGAACTTTATTGTAGAAGCTGGATCTTCCACACATGATAGAATATTGGTTGGACACAACATAGTGTTCGATCTTGAGATGCTTATAGAAATGTGGAGAAAAGCTGGTGCTGAAGATACATTTCCTTTTGTAAAGCATGGAAATCTAATAGATACAAAATGCTTAGCAATTTTCTATGATTTCATAAGAAACAGCGATGTTAATACTTATAACTTAGGAGCCTGCATTAAACGATTTGGTTTAAAGAAGAGAGGGTTCCATGAAGGTTCCGAAGACGTTAAAGCAACTAAGGATTTGCTAATGAAAATGGCAGAAGAGCTTGGCAATAGTTATGAGCCAGAGGTTAAAGAAAAGAAAGAAGAAGAGAAAAGAACCACTCCTCATGAGCCTACCGAAGCCGAAATAGATCATGCCAAAATGGAAGAAGTTATGAATAAAATGCTAACAGGAGAAGATGTTAGAGAATATAAAAAAGTGGCAAAAGTTTTAGGAGAATATATAAAAGACAGACTTAACGGATAAGAAAGGGTTTAAAAAATGAGTTACAACATAACAGCAACAGATATGGTTTATGTTAAAGATTTTTATATTAATGCTGAGACTTATGAAAAATTATCTAAGGAAATGGGCGAAGATGATTATCCTGAATCATCAATTTTTGATCCTGATTGGGTACAAAGATGTACTACAGTAAAAGACGGAAAGATCTACCCTAATAGATTTTGGTGGAGCGGTGTTTGGTCTGGTCACTGTATTGAAAGTTTGGTTAATAAAGTGTTGCCAAAGTTTAGTGGCGAATGTGATTTAATTTTTGTATGGGAACAAGGAGATTCTCATAGCGGGATTCGTTTAAGAGGTGACTTGGTTACGAAGCATGATGTAAGAATGGTTTTGGGCGAGATAGTAGCAGAATAGGAGATATATGGCATGTCCTAAGCACAGTAATTCAGACGGAAGAGAAGAGCACCATTTTGATGAAAATGGTACTTATCATCGTACATTTTTCTGTAACAAATGTTTATCACATTATAAGTTATGTAAAGGAATAATATATATGAGCCAATGCTGTAAGATAGATGGTCATGAAGGTAACCATCTTAGTAAAAATGGAAGAGAGTGGGATGATGATGATAATTATAAGTAGATTATTCTCCTCCGTCAAAATCTTCTTCCCAAGGTGGTCTATCATCTTGCATTTGTTCTTCTAGATCTTTCCAAACATCCGCTGCATCTTGTTCATTTATATCTGCTTTTTTGTGAAGCTTTCTCATATCATCATTAATTAATTTTGGAGACAATTTAGTAAACTCTATATTGCTCATTCCTCGCTTTTCTAGATATTTCCATAATCTAAATGTGTTACGAACATCTACTTCAGCAGAGTGAGCGCCTGGTTCTGCATTTATTTTGAAAAGCTCTAATACTTTACTTAAAGCAACGGATTGTCTCTTTCCTAATTTTAGATGCCTCTTTATATATTTTCTAGCCATTTCTTTAGAATCGATCCAATAGTTAGCCGGGAATGTTTGACCATAAAGATCCCAATTATGTTCTATTTGATTTCTATCAAAAGCTCCATTGTGAGCTATTATTACTCTACCATCAGCATAATCCCCATCTTCTTCGAGGAAACCATTTATCTCTGGAATTGCGTTTTCTATATATTTCTTACGCTTAAGTATATCATTTACATCTTGACCAGTTACCATCAATGCTTGTTTGGAGAATCTTTTTGGATATTTTATATTCAAAAGCCAAACTCTTTGAACCATATCTGCACATCTAAGTATGGATATTTCTGTAATTTCGTGAAATCCTGGTTTAAGCCCAGACGTTTCAATGTCGAGCACGTAATATTTCATGTTGTCCCTTGTTATCTTTTCTTGCTAAAGACTTTGTTTATTGTACCTACAATATATATTTGTATTTCCGAAGCAATGCTCTTGGCAAGATTTGGCTTTGATACGTTATTAGGTAATACTTGTCTCTTCTCCACCATTTCAGCAGCTTCTTGGGGAGAGTAAGCCCATACTCTGTAGAATAAAGTAACAGGAGCAACAACTTCTTGTCTAATATCGTAACATTTTTTTGTTTTTTCTTCTGCTATCTTTTTCTTCTTTTCTTCCTCAGCCTTCTTAACACGTTCAGCTCTTTCTTTTCTTTTTTGTGCTTCTCTAATTTCTTCTTCCGTGTATCTATCTTTACGCATACTAATATATATATCGTGTAATCAATAAAATAGGATTATATTAGGAACTAATGACATTTTATAAATTATCCATAGAAGAGCTAATAAATCCTGGAGCTAACAAAAAGGTGCCAATAGATGATAAAATTGAAGGTGCCGAAGATGTTTTGCTTCAAGCTATAGAGGCAAATAAAAGATATGAAAGTTGGTATGCTTACAAACAATTACCAAAAGTTATGGAAATTGCTAAAATAGTAGGTAAATCTACAGATTTTTCATCAATAGCTTTTGCCGGGAATGTTTTCATATATCAAGTTAAGGTTCTTGGGATCCCAGAGAGGCAAGCCGATGGTCAATTTGATCCTCCTTTAATAGAAGAAGTTGCTAAGAGAAACGGAATAGACTTAGCTAATGTTTATAGTTTTTGGAGAAATAAACTTAAGGGAAATTGGATGGGAAATCGTTGGATAGGTAGAAGATTGGTAAAAGAGCGTAGAGAGGGTGTTTATCAACATCCGGTTAAGTCGGCTCAAATTGTTGGAGATTTTACAGGTTCTAAACCATCGGATAAGTATCATGCTGCCGGACATTGGGGTGTTGATTATGGTAATGCCCCTAAAGGAACTCCTATTTTTCCTATAGCGCCTGGAACGGTAATTGCCGCTGGAGATATGGGTAAGGGCGGTAATGCTATAAAAATAGATCATGGAAATGGAGTTGAGTCATATTATGCTCATAACGATAAGCTCAATGTAAAAACCGGAGATAAAGTTGACTTCAATACGGTAATAGCAACAATGGGAGCTTCTGGTAATGCTAGAGGCTCTATCCATCTTCATTTGGAAACAAGAATTGGGGGTGCCAAAGTAGATCCAAGGAAGGTAATAGGGACATCAATAAGGAAGCTAAACCAATAAGTATGTATATATATAGAGGTAAATAAATATGGTATCCGAAGTAATAGTAAAAGTAGATGGTTATGGTAAAAGGACTCTTGGCAATGTTGCTGTAGATAATATTGATTGGATTACCGGCGCTTATACATACGTTGCAAATCTAACATCTGTTGGAGGTAATACCTTCGATATTTCTTATACATCAGGTAATGATCTATATGACCAATATTCTCCGGCATTAACTGGAGGTTCCTTAGCGACAAGCGTTACAACAACTCAAACATATGTTTGTCCTACAAAATCTGGTATAATAACTTGGAGTGATGTAAATCCAAGCGGCGGTGGAATTGGTAATAATTATACCGTTGATGGTTTGATGCCTGCTCATTTATGTAGAGTAAGAAACAAGACAATGAATCCTTATGTCTACAATGCTCCTGATGGATATTTTCATGAAATATTCTTGCTGTTTGGACATAGTTCAGATGACGGATATGGAGTTGAAAGACATTATTTCTTCTGGGTTTATTCAGATACTATAACGGGTTTGTGGGATAGAGTTCCAACTTCAGATCTTGGTCTTCCTCAAATTGGGGAAAACTTCGATATGTGGGTTCCGGCATCTGTAAATGTTTCAAAAGCTAAATGGTCTTCATGGTTAGTCCAAGATGTAGATAAGCTTCAAGGAACTGGCGGAGGTGGATCGGGAACTGTTGGAGATTTCCCGAAGGTAGAAGAATCTATAGCAAGTGCGAATGAGGGAGATGGTACGACAGCTTTTGGTACAGTTGATATATCGTCTATACAGGGAACAACAATCTTAGGTTTCTTGAATGGTGTTGAAGTAAATGTTGAAATAGGAGATCCTTCTGTTGTTGGAACCGATGTTGATATAGTATTTGATGATACTTCCGTTGGATATCCATCTGCTACAGATGTTTACTGGCATGGAAGTAATTATGGAGCAAGCGCATCATTACTTGGTGACGCTGAGGTAGGAGATGTAATAAGACTTTATTATCTAACATCTTAAAGGTTTGAATGAATAGAATTTTTAGAATAGAAACGTTGAAAAGAATGTTGGGTGTACAAGAAACCAAGAAAGCCGAAAGGTTTATGCCCGATTTCAAAAAAGAAGCTGAAATCTATACCGATGTTGCTAAATCTTTACAAGAAAAGGGGTTTGAGCCAAAGGAAGGGGATAAGTCTGAAGCTGAGAAGAATAAACCTACATACTCAGGCAAGATTAATATTCCTGGCGCGAAAGCAGGTGTAAGCGTAAAAGTTCCAGATAATCCTATAGTAAATGGTAAATATAATGTCTTCTTCCAAATAAGACATGGTAGAAACCCAACTAAAAGTGGTGTAAATACTATTATTGTTGAAGCTGAAGCTGGTGGAATGGGTAGTTCTCAAAATACGGCAGCTTTTGGTAATGCTGCTTGGGTAAAGAAACAACTTGGTATAATTCATTCTGTTCTAGCTAAGAAATTCGGAGATAATATCTCTCTCGGTAAGTTAGGTTTCGGAAGCTTTTCTGGAGGCTATGATGCTGTTGCGGGTGTTTTAAGAGATAAGGAACTAAAAGATAGAATTGATAGTGTTATAGTTCTGGATGGAATTCATTATGGGCAAAGAGGAAAGCCTAACAAAGCCGGAATGCAGCCTTGGTTAGAATATGCACAAAAGGTTAAAGATGATCCTTCTAAGAAGTTTGTCTTTGTGTATACCGCTGTTGATCCCGGAACATATGCTTCTACATCCGATTCTGCTAACTATCTAATGGAGAATCTTGGAGTAGAAAATAAAAAGACTTCCGACGAACAAAGACAATTTGCTGGAGTTAGACCCGCAGCAATTGGTAGTGAAGGTGGTTTCCATGCTGTGCAATTATATGATAGAAAATCTGATAAACCTGGATATGGATACAATCTAAAAGAAATGAAATCTCAACATGTGAATGCTGCTAAAGCGATGCCTGATATATGGAACGAATATCTCTTTGAAGATTGGAACACCGTAACCTAAAGAAATGACAAGAGTAAAATATACATAAAACAAAGTAAATTATGCTAGTATACAAAGAAAAAGTATCAAAATATATAAAGGAATGGATACATGGAAGTGCTATTGTGGATAAGAGAGATAGCATATTATGTGTTGTAACTGGAGGTGTAGATTCTTGTGTTACCGCCGCTCTATGTGCAACAATGAGTGTAAAAAAGAAAGTTGTAATGATATTTATGGGCTTCAAAGAACAAGAAGAAGAGGCTTTAGAAAGTTGGTTATACCGTAATATTCCAGAAAATAGATTTAAGATAGTAAAACCAGGAAAGGTAGAATTAGATCTTCCAGGAATAAGTAATATAGATTCAAGATCATCTATGATGCTTGCTTATGTCGATATGTATGCAAAGCGATATAATGCTCTAACCGTCGGTAATGTAAACAAAAGCGAGTATGATTTGGTAAAATTCTTACAAAGAAGAATTGATACCGCTTACGATGTATACCCTATTATAGATTTGTTTAGATCCGAAGTAATTGAATTAGGAGAATTATTAGGTTTACCAGGGGTAATACTAAAATCAAAATCCGTAACAGAAGATTCTTTTGGATATACTTACGATGAACTTGAATGGTTAGTAAGAGAAGATGAGAATTTAGGGATAGTATCTTCAATAAAAGAGCCATCTGGCTCAAAATATTGGGCTCTTTATAATGTTAGAAATAAAAAGATGGTTGCCGAAGTCTATAGAATGAACAAGATGAACGAAACGAAGAAGGTACCAGAAGAAAAGATGTGTAAAATACGAAAGAGCATGCCCGGATTAGTAAAATGATAGTATTTGGAATAATAGGCAAAAAGTTTAGCGGCAAATCATTAGCCGCATCTTTATTTAGGAAGGAATTCATTCCCGTCATAGATCTAGATGAGATGTATAAGCCTATATTCCAGCCCGGCAATAGGGGTCATAGAATATTAATTAATAGTCTTGGGGAAGATATACTATCTAATAATGGATATATAGATATGCCGAAATTGAGCTTATTGATTTGTAATGAGGTATGGATTAGGGAATTGGTTAATGACATACTTGATGAGGAGTTTACATCTATAATCAACAAGCTACGAAATGCCTTTGATGCTCATGAGATTGTTCTTGGGGGCGCGGAGACATATATAGGGGGGAGCAAGCGCATGAGGCGCAACTTCGACTTCACTATATTAATAGAGAGCGACGATGAGTGTCGGCGTAAGCGCATGAACCGAATAGATGTTCCTGAAATTGTGATAGATAAGGTTATAGATAACGAGCAAATTTATGATAAAATTAAATCAAGATATATATTGAGTAATAACTCTACTTTTGTAGAGTTTGAGGAGAAGTGTTTTGATTTGATAAAGAGGATCAAGAGCGATTATTCGGATGGGTAAAAGAAAGAGTAAAAAAGTTAAAAGGGATCGTCTTGAATTGAAAGGGGTTGTTGTTGAAGCTTGTCCCGCCGGAATGTTTCGAATTGAGATTGGAGAGGAGAAGGTTCAGATTATAGGTGTTTTATCTGGAAAAATGAGACAACACTTTATAAAAGTAGTTCCTGGAGATCATGTCATTGTAGAATTGTCAGAATATGATATGACTAAAGGAAGAATAGTAAAGAGATTGGGTAAGGGTGGCAAATGAAAGACACATATTACTATATAAGCAACTTATCTTTATGCAAAGTAGAATTATCGGATAAAGTGTATGTGCTTGACTGTCATAAATTTAAGTATCTTGTCGTAGCGCCTGATAAAAATTATATAATAGGTACAACAGCATTTACGAGCTTTGATAAAGCAAAAGCAGCACTCATATCCATTTTAAAGGACAGAAGTTATTTTCATATTGAAGGGTTGAAAAAAACTACAGATAAGTTGATTGAGATGCAAGAAATTAATGGTCTTTGAGATGGAAACTTTATACTATATAGAAGGAAATGATATAAGAAAGACCATTCTATCTGATAGAGTATACATAACCAATATGCCATGTGGGTCTGAGAAATGGTTAGCTGTTCTTAGTGATAGAGGGTGGGGAAGCAAATGTTATCGGATTGGAGGATCAGCTTTTTATACTTTTGAAGAGTGTAAAGAAGAATTTTTGAATAGATTAAGGAAAGATTATGAGGAGCATTCCGAGATAGCATATAAAGCAATCAAAAGATTTTTTGAAGTTGGAGCGATTGAAAGTTTCTAAAACTATACTAAAATACAAGCATAATTAATGTCATGAAAAATATATATGAATTAGGCAAAGAGTACATTTCGAAGGAAGCTTATCATTTTTACCCAGGGGATGATAAGGATGATAATGAGAACAAGCCTGTAAAGCGTAGAAGAAAGAGTCGTAAGGGTTTGGAAAATGAATATAAAAGAATCTTAAAAAAGTATCATGATGAGAAGAAGAAAACTGAGGAATTAAAGAAAGAAATAGAAGCTCTTGCCAAACAAGCAAATAAATTAGCGGACAAATATGATGCTGGATACAAGAAAATGAAAGCTTTGCATGAAAAGATGGAAGATGTCCGTAAAAAGATAAACAAGATGGATGACGAAGGCGCTGCTTATTTGGCTCCTGAAGAAGAGCCGGAAGAGCTTGATATAGAGGAAGGTGCTGTTACCATCGAATCCGACGAAGAATAATTCCAATAAAATTTAAACGCCGCAAGGCATGGTTGTAAGTATATAAATTTTAAGGAGAGGTGTGATGAAAAATTCACAGATTTTTGATATTAAAATGGCAAATATTGTTTTGAACAAGTGTGATGAGGTATTAGCTAAACCAAGAGTTAACGCATATACTCCACAAGCTTTGGTTGAAATAATTTACGCAATTTTGTCCATATCCTTTGATCAAAGAAAATTTGAGAAAAAGATGTTTATGGATTACTCAAGCGGAAGCAAGCCTTGGTGGTTGTCTGATGATTTGGATTATCCAACAGCTACTACAAGGCTTCAGAATCTAGTAAATAGTTTGAGAGATGAATTGGTGTACTAATGGCACAAAAACTTTCAAAAAGAAAGGAATTGTGGGAAGTTGTAATACCTGAGCCATTCAAAATAGATCCAATTCTTAGAAAAGAAGATTTGATTCAAACCATGTCTAATTTTGAGAATTCTGATGAGATGAACACATTTTTATTTGAGTGTTTAGCTCCTCCCGAAAGAAGAATAATAATGTCGGCTTCCGAGTATGACATATTCAACAATCTTTGGGTTAAAGATAGTATTTTTGAAGTAAGTATGGTACGTGATGATGGAAAGTATGTTGTTGTTATAAAAGACAAGGATGAGAATATTCTAGGAAAGGGTGAAATCAACAGATTAGGTAAAAAGATGACGGTTGATGCTGCTA
>Ga0180437_10001593_pt1 | contig 38600 bp, 47 predicted proteins | sample SS_ome_4_FD_132410 | JGI IMG/M metagenome (GOLD analysis project Ga0180437, IMG submission 132410) | Hypersaline lake sediment archaeal communities from the Salton Sea, California, USA - SS_3_D_1 metaG | ecosystem: Environmental > Aquatic > Non-marine Saline and Alkaline > Hypersaline >...
CTTGTTCTGCGTCAAACCTCCGGTACCGTCCGAGACAAACACACCGCCTTGTGTCGCCCCAGTACCCGGCGCCGAAGCCTCGTCGAAAACCACTCCAACCGGATCAATAAGACCCGTTACACCCAGCTTACCCGTGACATTCGTATCACCCAGCAACTCGATCGTACCATCGGTACCCGTGGGAGAAGACCCGGGCGTGACGTTGACCGTGCCGCCAGCACCAGTTGTCGCTCCATCCCCAGCCGTGATGTCGATATCAGCTCCAGGACGACCCGCCTGCAGCCCACTCCCACTCGTAAGGTCGATGCCGCCCGGAATACCCGCGGTGGGCGATGGCGTCTCCACCGTGAGCACAGCATAGTCTGGAGCCGTGAGCTTGTCCCCAGACGAAACTACGATGTCGCGGCCACCCGTCACATTCCCGGCCACGAGCGTGTTCGCCAGCGTCTCTGCTACACTACCCGCGATGAACAGCGTCCCAGAGTACCCGTCAGGAATGACCTTCCCATCGCGCCAATAAAGAAGATCGCCCTTCCGAATGCAGAGCAGCACCGCGGCATTCGTAGACGGCACCTGAGAAGCCACTCCGGTCACAACGTCCACGTTTGAGCCCGGGTTGCGAGTGAGCTCCGCGTAGAGGACTTCCCCCTCTTCGATCGTCACCGAATCCGCTGGAACCCTCCAAAGGAAACCTGTGATCGAAGCATTCAAATATAGGATATCGCTCCACTGCAACACACCCGTCCCAGCGGCCCACGAAATGGTCCCACCTTCCATCAGGACCAAGTTCCGGTCTTCCCTGGAGGTGTAGACCGCGTCGTCTATCTCCCTGATGAGCGTGTTGAAGTCGTTGTCCCACGGGGACTTCCGAAAGTTCGGATAGGTGAAGTTCATCCGGGGGGTCGATCGCGACACTGCTCCCTCCTCACACCGGGATCCGGGTTACGCCCGGAACCAATCGCAACACACTCGGCTTCACGACAGGGTACCGCTTCCCCGTGGCAGTGTAGTGCACCCAGACATCGAAGACATAGTCGGTCGTATCCAAATTCGCTGTGTCCTCCGCCGTCAGGTAAATCTCCGCCACCCCTCCGCGCTCGTTCGTAATTTGCGCCTCCGCGGGCACCGTAGACTTCTTCTGAAAGAGGTACTCCCTGTGCTCAGCTTCCTTTTTGACGGTCATATAGACGACCGCCCCCGTCAAGTCGACCGGGATCCACTGCTTCTCACCCGTGGGGTCCTTCTGCTGCACCGTCAGGCGCAGTGTCTTCGTCTCGCCCCGAATGACCTCGATGGCATTATCCGGGAGCAGCAGAGAGCTCATCGTCATGTGCACACCCTCAACTGACCGCGGAGCGCGACAACGTCCTCGACGCGCCCTCGAAGGTCCAAGGATACCAGCTCGCCCGAAACCTGAGTAGACGTCACCACCTCTCCTTGGATCGGACGATCCTCCAAGACGCCGACAAACGCCGTTTCTTCTTCGAGCACGCCGCGCACCGGACAAACAGTACGACCAGCATCTGCAGGCGTGGCGGAGCTCTCGTCGATGTAAAAGAACTGGACAACGTCGCCTGGACGAGGCGGAATCTGGCCATTCCCGTCTACACGCACTTCACCAGAATTACGGTCTACCTCGATCAAGCAGTCGTCCGGGAGAAGCTGACCATTCAGGTAGTAGCGCACCGAGCCCGCACCATAGGGAGCCGTAGGAGTGAAAAAGGTCACATTGACCCCGTCGATTACACCCACCCCCTCTTCAATCCTCGGAAACCCCATGCCGCACCCCCTCGAGTAGAAATACACAAATCTTGGTGTAAGCGCAAACCCGCCTGGAGTCAGATCACAACGCGATACTGGAAAGTGATATGGTCTCCTGTCTCCGGGGCAGTGTTGAAGCGAACCTTCTTCGGCGGAACCTCTTGGAAGCCCGACCCCGACAGGCTGTCGAGCTCGAGCTGCCCGTTCCTCCACACCTGCACACTGTCCGCCACGTAAGGGGAGCTGACACTGAAGAGCACCCGGACTCCGTCTGGCGTCTCAAGGGAGTCTTCATGCACCAGCGTTAGCGGCATCTTCCTTCCCCCGGAGGATCATACTCCTGATCTTCTCGGGATCGAAATCCAAACTCGAACACCCGAGAGACCTGTCAGGCCGGACAACCCTGATCTTCACGAAACGCTTGCCCGGGTCACCTGCCCCTCGTGCGATGCGTTCGTTGTGGCGAATGGCCAATTTCAGGTCGTTCTCCACGATCTCATTCATCATGATGCTGATCATGCGCTGGAACACATCCGGGCCATTCGGATTTTCGAGAGGGCTCCAAGCAGCCGGATAAGTCTGCGTCATGATGACATCCACCTCAGTGGCTCCGGCTTCAATCGCAGCCCGCAGCGGTGTCACCGTCCGAATACCCCCATCAGAATAGAGCTCCCCATCGATCCTGATCGGAAGCAGAAAGACCGGGTAGCTGGCACTGGCCAGGACCGCGCTGACAAGATCCTCCGTGGTCTCATCGAAGAGCTTGTAAACACCCGAATCCAGAGACACCGTCCCCATGAGGAGACGCTTGCCGCTCTGCAGCACTCTGTCCCTGGAGTAGTGAGCTTCGATGAGCCCACGCAAAGGAGCGCTGTTGTACAGTGCCGGCTGCCAAAGCGCATGCAACATTCCAAACGGGAACCAGCGCTTGTAGACATCCGGTGTGGACACCCCGAGCCAGATATCGTGGAGCCCCTTCCAGGCCGCCTTCTCTTCACCCTTCGGGTGTTGCACGAGCTTGAGCGAATTGATAGCACCGATGCTCGTTCCGGCATTGATGTCGTAGTGGCGCTCCTCCTCGTGGAGCCACTGCCAGCACACCCCGACCTGATAAGCCCCCTTCGCCCCACCACCGGACTGAACCAGCGCCGTCACGCTCATGTGTCATTCTCCACGCGACTGAGCGCGTAGAAGGTAATACTTCCGTGCTCGCCACCGAATTCGACGTTGCTCTCGAGGTGCACGCGGAGGCGCACGTTGTCGGAACTCCTGAGAGACTTGTCCGCCACGTAGATTAGCGGGATCTGCATCACATCGTGCTGAATACCGCGCTTCGTTCCCCCGAGGGCCGGCAAAACAACATGGTTACCCCGGCACTCCTGAATAATCTGCCACAGGGTCCGATATCGCACAGACGCAACCTCGACCCAACCGACACCAGGTACATAGACCTCGGTGTCGTACCGGATCGCATCGTTGATCACCACATCGGAACTCGCGTTGAGCTCTGCCTCTTCCAAGTAGAGAACCCTGCCCTCCGAGGGCTGCAGGAACCACGAGGAACCGTTCTCGTAGCTGTAAGTCGCCACGACGCTGTTCCCCTCCTGGGACACCCGGAAAACCACAGCGCCATTCGCAAAGTCGACGTAGTAGTCCTCTGGCGTGACCGGATCCCAATCATCGGAAAACCACCCACGCATTGTCTGCTCCACGCCATCAACCTTCACGACCACGTTGTGGGTAGTCGCCAATGCATCGTCGCGCAAAAACTTACCGGCATAGATGTTGATCCAGATCCGCCCTGCCGTAGCACTCTTCCACGTGATCCCTGTACCCTGATCCACCAGAGCTTCGTCTATCGACCTACCCGCCTCGCTCCACCAGGTTGTTCTGTCAGCGAAGTTGTGACTCGCCCGGATCAATTCCGACCCTGCTAGCCTCGGGCCAATCCCGATCGTAGGCGACTTGTCATCCTGAGCCCTTGGGAACGTGACGATTGGATTCCCGTCTGAATCTGTGTTCGGACCCGGCAACGGCTCCCCGTCGTGAGCCGCAACCACAGTATCAAGCCAGCCCTCGTTCTCAACATCCAGAGCCGCCTTGAAGACGATCGTGCAGACCTCTGTCCCAGAATCATACGTCACGTCCCGAAGCGCGACGACAATGTCCGAGTCCTGAATCTGCGCAGCAAGGGCCCCAACGTCTGGCTCGGTTCTTCCAGGGTCCAGGCCCGTGAAAGCCGAGAGCGCACGGGGATACGGTGTATCTGCCATCAGCTCACCCTCCAGAACTCGATGAACGCATACGTGATTCCTATCGTTTCCGTCTCTCCAGGCGGATTACCATATCGAAGCTGTAGAACCTTCGAGCTGCCGGTCAGCGTGATCGTCACAACACCGCCGATAGTCACACGCGCATCCGAGACAACAGGACGTTCTTGCCCATAATCCAGCTCAGTTGTGTCTGTACTGTTGTACAGATTCGCCTCTCCGGGCTTGTTTGCAGCGTCGATCTTGCATCCCCAGGCGACTCGATACGTCCCCGTCAAAGCCCCGGTTGTCAGCGTCACACGAACTTGGTCCTCTCCGGTCGTTGTTGCCCGAGCCGACACCTCTTGTCGCTGGTAGTCCCGCCCGAACACAGGAACGTCCGTTGCAGCCGGAACACCAGAGGCATCACCCACCCAGTACTTGTCCTCAGCCAAGTTCGGGAGAGCGTTGCTGCGGCCCGCACCAAAGATCTCCAAGACACCGAGAGAGCCGTGGCTTCTGAGAACAACGGCGATCTTCTGGACGAAATTTGTCGCTCCGGTCGGGGCCGAATCCTCCAAGCCCCCAGCTGTCGTCTCGCTCACGTAGACCTCGTCGGCAGCAGAGAAAGCGGAGGTGTCTTGTAGCCCTATGCGGCCCACAGCGACAACGTCGCCCGGAACAACATTCGTAATCGTCTCCTTTGCGATGCCGAAAGCCGGCATGGTTGCCGAAGAGTTCGCCTGAGCCAGCTCAACCGTGGGCTTGTTCGATCCGACACTGTAACCCACCAAGTAGACCACTTCGCCGGCATTGATCGTCCCCGCGCTACTCTTCAAACAGCTGACAACGAGCCGCTCGGCCTCCTCAACGAGTCCTGACGACACGAATTCGAGGCCGTCCTCGCCACTCGTGACGGCAACGCTCTTCCCACCCTGACCGAAGTACGAAGAGGGCGTATCCGATAGACCAAGAAAGTCGCTCACCAGAGCGGTGAAATCCAGACCATCTTCCCCTGCGTTGACTGTCGCGGCCTTTTCGGCGTGGCCCGTATAGTCGCTCGGGGTGTCCGCGAGGTCTGTGAAGGCTGTTGCGCCAGCTCCGCTGACTGCCACCCAGGTGGGCGTGGTCGCAACGAGCATCCACAGCGTGTTGTTGTCTTCCTGACGAGCCAGCTTATACAGGTCCCCCGAGTCGAAACCGCTCGCGCCCTCTCGAGCCGCCTGATCGGCATAAGACCACTGATATGGGATATGGATGTTCCCAGTGCCTAGCGACTGATGCAGCGCCATCTTCTCCCCCTAAATCGTGACAACGCTCCCGTCGTCCACGTAGACAATTGTGCCCTCATTGGTCAGCACAATATTGTCGAACGCCGCCGTACCAGTCGCACGGAGAGAAAAGACCCCTTCGTCATCCCGGGCCTTCAAACCGGACCCCTGCACCCACCGGACGGCACCGACGATATCCGGGTCTTCCGTGTAGAGATCCGTTTCGAACTGGAGCTCTTCCTCGATCGCGGGCCCCGGTATCCGGTCCGGTGTCTTTCCCATGGGTCACTTCTTCTTGCTCTTGGCTTTCGCCTTTGGCGGGGGCTTCGTCTTGGTCCTCGCCTTGGCCTTCGCCGGTTCTTCCCTCTTGGTCTCCGCTCTCGTCTCCGGCGCCCCAGAAGCGCACTCCTCCCTGTCCTCCTGACGGCGCTTCTCCGCCAAGCTCATACTGGGGCGCACTCCCGCCGGAGCGGGGCCCTCTCCCGTGTAAACGATGTCCCCACCGTCCACCTCGATATCCCCGCGGTCAATCATCTCCGCCAGGTTCTCCAACTGCGCCCTCACCACCTTGTACCGGCGTTCGAGCTCTTCCACCACGCCCTGCAGAGCGTCAAGCTCGCCCTGCGCTCGAAGCATGATAGAAGAAGAGTTCTCCAGTAGAGAATGGACGCAACCAGCAGCTCGGTGCAAATACCGCTTTGCGAACTCAGCCGCTGCTGTCTGGTGTTCCGTGTCCATCATTCCGAGCTTCTCGTCCCGCTCCCCCTCGAGCACATCGTGGAGGTCCGAAATCCGAGCTACCGCCGTCCGAAGTGCTGCCGCTCCTCCATCAATTCTCTTGACCTTGTCCTCAGCCCCCTGCAAGCGGTCACGAAAGACCTCGAGCGCTTCCTGGTATGTGCCGAGCTTCACCTCGATCTGAAAAGGGTTCATTCTCCGCCGTCTCCTCGGAAAAGGGCGCTGTTTACACGCCGTAGATGATCATGCAGATCACATCACCCGACTTGATGGTGAATGTAAACTTGAGCTCGCCCGTGGCGGCATCATCGCCCGGATAGACATCGTGAATGGCCGTCGCCGCACCTCGCTGAAGCTGCCCGTTCAGATAGACATCCACGTCGTCAGGGAAGGTCACACTACTGTAATCGCCCAACTGAGCGTCCATCCGGCCAGCTCCGCCATCATAGGCGATGTTCGTCCCCGCCGTAATGGCCGCCCCACTCGTAATGGCACAGCAGCTCTTGTCTCTGTTCTCGGCAATCCCGGACTGCACCATGGCGTCCAGGAGGGAGACCTCTCCATAGAGAGTCTTGAAGTCGTCCCACTCCGTAGTCGTGTCCGACAGCTTGATCCCATCAGTCTGAGTCCACGTGGACCCCGTCTGGTTGCCGTCGTCGAAGTAGATCTCTCCTCCTGCTTGAATGTGCAGGTCATTGGATCCCGTCGTTTCGACATGGCCAGCAGTGACCCCGATATCGATTTCGGTCCCGGAAGTGTCGACCTTCAGCTCATTGGCAAAGTCGCTCGTGACCGCGTTGTTGTCGAAGACGTCCACCGCCGTCCCGAAATCGATCTCGGAAGCGCTCCCTCCAGAGTTCTCGATAACCGAGAGCAGATCGGCGTCGTTGGTATCCCGAATCTTCCAGAAGTACCCGGCACCGACATCAAGGGTCGCGTTGTTGCCCAGCTCGACCGGAGTCGTTCCCTGTTGATCATAGGCAGTCTGACGAGAAACCGAAGTCGCCCCCGCGAGGTCGACGAAAATCCCGGACAGGAACGCCTGCTCAGGAATCGCATCGAGGTTGATCCGCCTGACGTAGGCGTAGTTGATGTCCGTCCCCCCGATATCGTTCCCATCGGCCTGAATGAGGTCGTCCCCCGTATCGTTGATCTTCACGAACGAGATCTGCACCTGATGGTCCGTGTCATTGAACGTATCCCCGTCAACGACACCGCTCTCTGCTTGAAGGAGCCCGTAGATGTCCCTGCCATCCGCGCCCTCGATGATGTTCCGAGTGTCCCCATCCACAAGCGCCACAAGGTTCTTCGGACGGATGGAATTCGCTCCCGAAACCTCGGTGAGAGCATGGGCGCCCACATCCCCGGAAAGCGTCGCAACCACAGCTCCATTGGCTGTTCCGGCATTGACCGCAGCGGTCTCAGTCGGAACCTCACTGCCCGCAGCGCTGAGCACCACCACGTCACCCGCACCGCCCGTGAGCGTCGCACCCTGCGTCCACGTAGCATTCGTGACCGTAGTTGTCGTGGCGATGGTGTTCTGAGCCGTACCAGCAATCTTCGCTGTGGCGTCCATGGTGTCGCCCGCACCGGCCGCAGCGGAAACAGTTGGGTGCAGAGTGGTCGAAGCTGCGTAAAGCGTTCCAGCTCCAGCCCCCAGATTGATAGCAGCAATGAGGTTGTCGAGGCTGTCGCTGGCAGTAGCTCCGATCAGAACATTCCCATCGACATCCGTCAGAGTCGTTTGAAACGTGTACGTCTTGGAGTCGATCGTGACCGTCTCAGTGTTCCCTGCATTCTGTCCGAAAGACAGTGTCCCACTGGCATAGACTGCGGCAGGCACCGTGACATCGGTGAGCAGCTGAGCCCGGAACAGGAACTTCTTCTCCTCGATATCGTCGAGGTCGAAGTTCAAATCGTAAAGCCCGCGCTTCTTGGTGTTGACGGTGGGGACGTCATCATACCAGTTCAAGCTGACATCGGCTTTGAGGATACGATTGACCTGCGAACGGAGGGAGTTCATGTCGTCGAGCAGCGTAACCGCGGACGTCTCCATCGCCGATCCGGCGGCAACGGTGTCGTCGTAGTCCGTGGTCTCTCCCGAATTCCGGATCTGCGTGTCTTGTCGAAGATACGAACGGCTCATACGCTTCCACCTCTAGTCTGTGCCTGCCGTCTCCCAACATCGATACTACCGGCCCCAGCCCCTACGAAGCAACCTCGGGTGTCACCGTGACGCTCCCTTTCGTCACCACCTCGGTCTCTTCAACGATGAGATTCCCGTCACTGTCCAGCTTTGATGTGAGCACCGTGGAACCGTCGTCGTCGAGATGTCCCTGGATCTCGACATTTCGGAACTTCGTGGTCTCGTTCAGAACATCCAGGGCATCATAGAACTCCTCTACGTAGAGGTTCTCTGCGAACTCCCGACCACGAAGCACAGCATCCGCCGCCGACTCGGCTGCCGTCTCGGCCACCTGAAGAGAATTCCCTGGAAGCACCCCCAAGCGAATCCGTACCACGGCTTCCACGAGGTAGTTCTCTCCAGACGTCACCTTGACAGTCTGTGTGACCTCCTTCCGTCCGTCGAGGTGCTCCTGAAGCTCCCGCATGAGTGCCACCGTAGGAGCTGCGTAGAAACCTCCCGAATCGAGAGCCAGGATGGGCACCGTGACAAGGTTCGCGCTGCAGTCTCGGGACAGCCAAGCGTCCACGTGCTCTTCAATGTCCGCCGTATAGCCTTCCACAGTGTCCGAGACGTCCACCACAGCCGTCTGGATGGTCGTCAGGTCCTCACGCACCCCCGAAGTCCCGATGGCCGCCTCGGTGGCCTGACGGGCCTGATCAGCGGTGTAGAGGAGCGTGTCCGCCGTCGTCACATTCACCCCGATGTCCGACACCTTGTCCCGAGTCTGCCCCATCGTAGCGATCTCAGCCTCAGCGCTCGACCGAACTCCGGCAGCCGCGCCATCGATGACCGTCGACTCCGTGTTGATGTGTCCGCTCTCGGAAAGGACCCCCTCAGCACTCGTATCGATACCGCTCAGCCACGCCTGAAGGCTCGCGAGATCAACAGAGGTCAGCTGGGAGGGGGAAGTCACCGGGAAACTGTTAACGAGTGCCAGGGCTGCTGCTGCTTGCGTCTTGATGCTGTTCGCATCGGTGTCCAGTGTCGCAGTCCTGGCCGTGATATCACTAGCCTCCGTCCGGATCTCGTCCGAGTTGTTCTTCACCAATCGGGCGCTGCCGATGGCGGCGATCATATCATTGTCGATGAGGGTCGTCTGCGAAGCGATGTCCGTAAGCGCAGTCGCCAACGTGGCCAGCTCGTCATCGGCGATATCCAGAGAGTCATTCGCATCCGAGACCGCCTGCGTCACTGTGGGCTCAGGCTCCTGTACCGTGCTGTTGATGGCCAAGAGAAGGTTCTGGAGCTCCAGATCCCCCTCCGCGGACCGGCTCGAGATCGCTTTTGCCACAGCCACCTTACCAGCGGTCGGATCCGCAAACGTTCCTCCGAGCCCCTCGTAGTCCTCCTTGGTAATAGCGGCGTCGCGGGTCTTCCACACTGCTGGAGCTGCTGCTCGGGCTTCCTCGATGGTCTCCGGGTCCGAGGCACCCACCGCAGCCTCGGCGTTGTTGATGACCAAAGAGATGTTTGTGAAGTTGACCACCAGGGGGCTGCGCTCTGACGTGATCTCCCCCACACCGACCATCCCTGCGAGGCCCTTCGTGACCACGTAGACCACGACAATCGAATCCTCCGACGTCGGAACACTGCCCGCGATGCCGTCACCAAAGTTGATCGTAGGAGGGTCGTCATTGTAGCCGATTTCGAAGACCTCCTCGTCCTCGAAATCCAGGAAACGCTTCTCCGCCCACGAAGCACCTCCCACCGTGACTTTCACGCCTCCGGCCAAGTACAACGAACCCGTCACACGCCGCAAAGAGAAGGACTGGTTCTCGGTCCCATCGGAAACGAAGGTGTCTGTGACGGTCTCGCCCTGATAGGCCGGAACCGTCTTCTGACCGTCCCCCGGATTCCACGTGACTCCCTCCGCCACCTCGTAGATCGTCCCGTCGTCCGCTGTGAACTGGAAGCCCGCGTTCATGGGCACCGCGAACGCATAGACCTGTCCGAGCGACACCTGAAGGTCCACAGAACCTGCAATAGCCCCGGCCATCTTGTAGCCGAGCTGGCGCGTCAAGAGCGCCATAGACCTGCGCGTTCGCGCCGTCGCAACAAAGAGGTCAGTCGCCCGTCGATCCAGATAAAACGCCAAAGTGTCCCCGAGGAACGCCACGTGATCGAGGATCAGGATCCCGAGGCTCGCCTGAGCGAAGTCGTTGAAGACCGAAGCAAACTGGATCTGGGTTCGAGCTCGAAGTTCGTCCAGAAAGGAGTCGAAGTCGAACCCGCTGTAGGAGACTCGATTGAGAGCCATGTCAACTCACTCCGGTGTCGGCTGGGATAGGCAGGGTGAAGCGCCGCGGCTGCTGCGTGGCCCGCACGATGTAGTTCAAGATCAAAACCACCTCCCCCTTGTCCAGGTCCCGCACCGCGTCGATCCCTGTCAAGAGGACCCTTGTTTCGTACCGTCCCACCGCCGTCATCACATCGGTCCGAAGGTTCTCAACCATGAGCGGTGTGTTTGGTTCGAAGACGTAGTCATAGGCGCCTGTCCCCAAATCTTTACGCATCAGACGCGCCCGACGGGGCGTGCTGATCAACTGGCGGAGAGACTCCTCGATGGCAAGCTCATCCGACGAAGGCGCCGGAAGCTCACGACCCACCTTCTGGAACGGAAACTTGAACCCTCTCACGAATGACGCCATGACAATCCCTCACAGGAGGTCCAAAGGGCATGGGGGCGGAAACACGGGTAACGCCGGGAGCTGCGGAAACGGAATCGAGATCGATAGACTGATGGAGAACACTGGGAGCGCAGGGAGCGTCAGCGACGGGATCGGGATGTTCAGGTCGAACGTCGGAAGCGCCGGAAGCGCCGGCAGCTTCGGAAACGGGATCGCCAGCGACAAGCTGATGGAGATCACCGGAAGCGCCGGCAACGTCAGCGAAAAGTTGAACTGACAAAGGCTACTCATGCCAGAGGTACCGTCACCCCGCTCGGTGCAAGGGTTACTGTGACCAGCCGCGTCGCTGCGTCCAGGCAGGCCGCCATCAGCGAAGCCGCTGTCTGCTCCGTGTTCGCGATGTTCCCAAAAGCCCCGGTGAGACACCCAGTCAGCACCGAAGCCCCCGCGGGGTTCGCCACCCCCGTGTTCACCCCGTCCGAAAATACTACAGGGGCAGGAGACGCTGTCCAGTACGCCACCACGCCCTGGAACCACGCCGCGGCCATCGTAGCCGGATTCCCGCTCACCACCGCTGTCATCGCCGGAAGGATCGAAGACTCGAGCCCCTGGAACTCCGTCCCGATCATCACCGGCAGCGCCGTCCCCGCCTGCGCCGTCTTCGCATAGGTATCGTAGGCCATCGCGAGTTTGTTGGCCGCCGTTGCCACGTCCGGGGGCTTCGCAACCAGCGGCCCCAGAAGCGCCTGCTCAAGCACGGACAGGATCAACGCCATCAGCTCACCTTCACTGCTTTCGACAAGAGCGCCTCGTTCGTCGCCGGGGTGATGGGAGGACCTGAAGGACCCACCCCCGTCGGATGCGTGTGGGCCTGCAGCCAGAGCACGAGCTTCTCACCGTGGACAGGCGAGAAAGCCGCCGCCTCTCCCACAAAGACATTGCCGGCCTTGATGTTCACCTTCTCCCCGATGAGGTGCACCGTCGTCTTCCCCATGATGGTCGCCTCTCCATCCACGAGAGAGATGACCAGACCGCCCTTGTCGATGAGCTTGATGCCCTCCCCGTCCAGCGTGGCTGTGTTCCCGTGCTGGTCCATCAACACGAGCGCCTCGTTCTCGGCATCGATGTTGATGTTCGACCCCTTCTTGTTCACCAGCTGGACAGAGCCGTCTGGGTTCATCGCCAGGAACGAAAACTCACCTTCTCCACGGTCTGCGGCCTTCTTCTCATCGGTGAGCGCTACGTCGCCCGGATCCGGCTTGTGCCAGAGCAGGCGCACCCGCTCCTTATCCGGCTCATCCGTGAATAGCAGGCTGTGCCCCATCCGAGTTATGAAGCCCCGGCGCTCCGGGCGGGTGTTCGAATAAACAACCTCGTCGGGCGTATCCTCCGTACCGTACCAGCCTCCGAGGTAGACATCGGGACGCGCCGCATCTCCGTTCTCGAACATGACCCGAACCGAGTCACCCACCTCCGGGGGCCAAAAGAAACCATGCTCGACTCCGGCACCCGCGAACGAGGGATCGATCCACAGGTCCGGTGCTTGGTCGTGTCCGACAGAAGGGCAGATCGCCTGAATCCGCCCACGGGACTGCGGATCGTCGTTCCGGGTGACTGTCGCCCGGTAGCACCCGTAGTAGATTCCGTAGTACTCCAACCCCTTGGTGATGATTGTCTTGAGAAACGTTTTGAAAGGGCTGTCCAGGGGCATCGCTCACTCCCATGCAGAAACCTGCTGCTCTCTCCCACCCCCGGAAGAGGAGTCCCCACCCTGAACCGGAGCTCCCGTATCCGCATCATCCCCGCCGGGCGTATCGTCCGTCGTGAAGACATTGATGAGACCCTGCGCATCCAGCTCTACGGGGTAGGGTCTATCGGTAAGCAACGAAGCATTCGAAATCGCAGAGAACGTCATCTCAGCCCCACCGACGTTGAATGTCCACGTGATCTCCGTGACCCCGTACTTAGGGGAGTCGTGCCGAGCAGAGATGCCCGCAAGCCCGACCGTCGCCCCCGGAAACAGGGTCGGGTCCGCCAGAGATCCAATCTCGACATTGATCCCCATCTTCGTGGTGTCCTCCAGGAACGCCGCTCGGGCTGAGGCCATGACACGGTCATCCGTTGGAGAACCGGGATGGAAGCCCCCACCATCCCCAAGCTCGTTCACAGGCGGGTCGTTGTCATTCGGAGGGAGGGAAGAGGGCCCCGGACCAGACCTCGAAGGCTTCACCTCTTCGTCATTGACCGCGACGTTCCGGATCTCCCTGGTCTCACTGTCCACTCCGACGACCTTGATGTTACGGGTCGAGCCAGGCATATAGGTCGCAAGAGTATCACTACTGAACGACAAAATCGGAAAAACACCCGCCTGTGGTGACATCGATCCGAGAGGGTAGTCGAAGAGGCGAAAAGTCCTCTGCGGGGGCGCCGCCATCCAAGCGTCCAGGGAGAAAATCACAAGAGTACTGCCGTTCAAAGTCATCCCGCACCGGGCGTCCTTGACCAGCTTCTGCATAAAGGCCCAATCGCTCAAGTTCCCCTGGCTCTCCGTCACCTCGTTCACGAATAGCTCGTCATAGGCGAAGGACCCTTCTACCGACACCAGACCCGCCGATAGCGCTCCGATGATGATGTTACCGGGTGCAACCAGGCCACGGAGGGCCGAGTTCTGCTCCACTGCCGAAGCGTCGATCGTCAAGTTCCTGGTTCTGGCTACAGTATCGATCACCGTCGTGGACTCAGGCAGAAGCAGTCTGGCAGCCTCGTCCAAAACGTTGCTTATTCCCTGGGAGATAGCGCCGATCGCCGTGCGAGGCCCGTTGGCGACCTCGGTAATGATGTCGAAGCGGGTCATGTTGTTGAAGGTCCGCCCGGACTTAGACCGCGCCGCCGAGAAGCCACCCGTCCCCTGAGCCTTCAGTGTGATCTCTATGTCGGCCCCGATAGACACCTCTGGCTTCAACATGACGCCGGTCATAGGCGGTGAAAGCACCGCTCCTCCTGCGTACACATACCCAAACTGAACATCCAGCGTGGAGCCACCCCACTCAATCAGGGGCGAATTGAGAAACGCCTGTGCGTCCCTGTACGGGGGAGACAGCGTGACCGTGATAACCGGGATCTCCCCCAGCTGCATGTTCACTTCGACCTGCGTCACCCACGCCATGGACGGAGGAAAATCCGTCGAACCGTCCGACAGCTGCTGAGACGACCACAAAGGGAAGCGTTCTCCTTCCGGCGTGTTGATCGCCACCGCCATGAAAGGATTGTAGTAGTCGTAGGTGCTGTTTAGGGTTGCGTCTTCTGGCATCAGAACTTCACCTGCGTCGGCTGCCAGACCTCCCGAACGTACCTCGGAGAGGGGATCCGAAGAGTGTCACCGACATTGAAGTCGGTGGGCTCCAGCTCGATGTCGTTCGCAAGCGCGATCACGAACTTGAACCGAGAGTCGCCGTAGTACTGATCGGCCAATAGGTCCAACCGATCATGGGCGACCACGGTGTGCTGTATGTCGTCTACCTGCTCGAGAAGTTCTGGATACTCGAGGAGGTCCCAGAACTCAATTCCGTCAACCACGGTCCATCTCGAAAACCGCAGCCGGCTGTGACTCCTCACTCTGGGCATTGTTCACCTCACTGGTACCCGAGAATCTCCTGGGAAGCATCTCTGGATCTTGCAGCTCGTGCGGTCCGTCCACCCTTCCCCTTTGACGGAGCCCCGCCTGTCTTCAAGTTGGCCACCTGCGAAATAAGACGCTCGAACCGAGCAACGTAGTCCTTCCAGTACCAGTTCGGGGAATGGGTGGCCTGGAACAACGCATCCTGCCAGTCCTGCCCCTCTTCCATGAGAGCCGGCCCCGGAGCTGCGGCGGCCATGTCCTCGGCCCGGACGATCTCCTTGGCCGCCTTCACGCGCGCGAGCGCGGCCGCAACGCGCCCGAGCTCATCGGCCACTGCGTCCACGTCCTCGGTGATAGCTTCCACTGCCATCGCTGTGATCTCGAGCACCGTCGACCACATATCCACGAACTGGCCCTGGATGTTCTGCGACATCTTGTCGAAGACTTCTTCCACGACGCGCGAGTGCCCGATCAGCTCCATCTGATACCGAGCCTTCCAGTTGATCAGGTGCAGCAAAGAGAGGTTTAGTCCGTCCTCCACCGTCGCTGGGAAGTGGTCGATGAACGTAGCGACTGCCTGCTTCCCAATCTCCTCGAACACTTCAGAAGAGCCCGCACCCACATCGGGGGCTTCCGCCCCTGCGGCTGCTCCAGACGTAGACAAACCCTGAAGAGCCCCCTGGAACCATCCATGCAACAGCGGCCAAGCAGCCTGCATACCGGCCAAGAAGTTTGTCACAAACGCCGCCCCAGACTTCGCCAACCCGCGCAGCGGACTCTCTGGGTTCTTCGGCTCAGAGAACGGCAAGTAGCTCTTGATCTCATCAACCGTATCCGTGACCGCCGAGACCGCCTCCGACCCGGCAGCCTTGATCCCTTCGACAAACTGCCGAATGAGAGCTTCTCCCGCTTCGTACATCTTGGTCCCGAGCTCCGAGAAGAAATTCGGGAGAGTCTCCGTGAACCAGGTCCCTATACCGTCAAGAGCGCTCAGGAACGGCTGAACGATGTAGGCATCAACAGACGTAGACACGAGCTCCGGCAAATTCGCCAACCAAGTGATGGCATCGAAAAACGCTTGCGTAATAGCAGACGCCACTGCCGAAACGCCTTCACCGAACGCCAGGAGATCGGCTTCCATCTCTGCAAAGCGCTCAGCGGTCCGTTCGACGAGGAAGTTGTAGGCCGCCAAAATGGCATTCGGAATGTCCTCATAGAAGAAGGCGACAATCCTGTCTTTCAGGGCCACCACCTGCTCACCCAAGAAAACAAAGAACTCCTGTCCGGCCAGTTTCACGGTCTCCCAGAGATGATCCAGGAACCCGAAAGCGAGCCGTAGCTCCTCGCCGATGCTGGGGAACGTCTCCGCAACCCAGTTGATGACCCCCTCGAAGAGCCCCATAACAGCGTCGCCAAACCACTCGATACCCTTCCACGCCATCTTGAAGATGCCGACCACGAGCTCCGGGATCGAGCTGATAATCTTCACAGGGATGTCCCAGAACATCGTTTTGAAGATCCACAGCGCCATGTCGATCAGGAAGGGTACGGCCTTGGGCAGGAGGTCCCGTAGGGCGTCTCCTAGCATGCCGAACGACGCCGCAGCGTGCTCCGGCAAATTGACGAGGAACTCGAGGAAGATGTCGATGGCAGATTCGAGCATCCCCGGCAACCGATCCGCCAGGTCCTCGAAGAAGGGCCCCAGCCCCGCCAGGATACCCATCAAACCGTCCGCCACCCGGGCATGGAGGTCCGTCATGGACTCTCCGACCTTGACGTTCACCAAGAAGTCCAGCGCGTTGTCGAAGAGCGACACCAAGGCCGACCCAAGGACCCCAACGTAGGTCCCCAAAGCCTCCCCGAGCTTGCTCACGAACTTGCCCATCTCCGGGCTCGTGAGCGCATCCCAAGCACGCTTAGCAGCCGCAAACACCCCTTGGAAGATCGAATCCCAGGGGATAGCTCCCAGGACGCTCGCGATGGTGCGATAGGCTTTCTCTGCGCCTCCTCCTATCGCCTTGAAGACCTCGCCCCACTCGATCCGCTGGATGCGCTTCGCGAGGCTCTTCACCAAACCGCCGACCACGAGCCGAGCCACCTCAGCCATGCGCTCGATAATCCGGCCAACAGGAGTCTTCGCCTCCTTGTTCGGGTCGAAAATGGCAATGATCTCATCCCAGAGCATTGGCAGAATGCTCTTCGCCGTGCGGTCCCCTGCAGAGAACAGCTTGTCGAAGACACCGTCCCACCATGCCTCCCAGCCACCTCCAGGGCCCTCTACCTCCCAAGCGTCCTCCCACAGAGAGGCCACCATCTTGTCGGCCTCGTCCGCAATGAACCGTAGACCCTTCCAAAGCTCCCCTGCCACGTCCCGTAGAAGCCCCGGGAGCATCTTCACGACTTGCTTCACGCCCTCGACGATGGCCTTCGCAGTCTCCTTGATACCCGCCTTGGTACGCTCATCAGCGGCCTTCTGGATGTCCCCTCGCCACTGCGCAATCTTCTCTTCCCTGGATGCTATTTTAGCCTTGATACCTGCCGTCTCGAGCCCCTTCTTCTCCGCCTTCTCCAGTGCCTTCCGCTGATTCTCCAGCGCCTTGGTCTCGGCCTTGATCCCCTTCGCTGCCTTCACGGAGAGCTGCTTCTTCTCGAGATCCCTCCGCACACGGTCGTACTCCACCGTGCCCTCTGTGAGAGTGGTCAACTTCTTCTCGAGACTCTTGATCGCCTTCTCTTCCCTCCTGACGGCCTTGTTCGACCTCATGAGGGTGTCCACGTGCATCTGCGCATCGTCTCGAGCCGTCTTGAAAGCGACCCCGACCGCCAGCACCCCCGCAGCAAAGAGCCCCATCGGACTCAAGAGGTGCTTGAACTGAAACCCCATGGAACCGAGCATCGTAACCATGGGAGCGGCTTCGTTCACCACCGTCCCCATCACCGTGGCCATCGGGCGCAGCGTCCTGGGCACGAGAGCGAGAGCCCCAATCTGGTGCATCTCAGACATCTTCGTGACCATGGACGCCATCGGGCCACCCTTTTCCACGATGGCGCTCAAGGTCTTGTTGAACTCCCGGAACTGGCGCGTAGTGTCGCGGACGAACTCCCGGGCAGCCTCGCGCCCATGCTTTCGGAAACCCACAACAAAGGAATCCTTCGCCCGATCGAAGATCTCCTGCAGTGTCCGCCCTGTCCGGTGCGCATCGCCAGCAAAGTCATCCAAGGTCCGCTGAGACTTCCGAACCTCCTCCATCATCTCCCTGGCAGCCTTTCCGGCCCCCTCTTCACCTTCCTGGAAGGCCAACAGGAACTGCTCCGCCTGAGTAGGATCCAGCGCCTTTGACAACTGCGCCCGCAGGAAGTTGAGAGTGTCTGGTTCCATCGCAGACCAGTCCAACAGACTCATGGCTTTCATGAAGTCCGCTGGACCTCCGGTCATGAGCTCCATCGCCGTGTTCACGTCCCCAGTGGCCACTGCCAAAGATTCGAGCAGCTGCGGCGCGTCTGCTCCAATACCGCCAAACAGATCCGAGAACTCGATGTTCGCTTCGGTAAGAGATGTTGCCAACCCCATCACGAGTTGTCGCGTCTGCTCCGAATCCTGGTTGAACTGGAACATCGCCACGCCAGCTTCCGCAACCTGGATCATGAAGTCTTCGACCTGCTCAGGCGTGTCCCCCAATGCGCGTCGTCGGGCAGCGAGTTCCGTCAACTCGGTATTCATCATGTTGATGGCGCCCGGAACATCCCCGGTCTTGTCCCCCATGAAAAGCATGGCCCGAGAAATGTTCCCGACCTGCTCCGTCGACATTTTGAGCTGACGAGTCATCCGCATCGAAGCGTTACGCACGCTGTCGATGGCAACACCGCCAGACTCGAGCTTTGCCACGGCCTTGGCGCTCTTGAAGCCCATCGCTTCGAGCTCGTCACCCGCTTCGTCGAATGCCCGGACTGCTTGCGCAGCACTCTCTTCGCCCACGTTCAAGCTGTACGCGATCCCGGCAGCCTCCTTGGTAAACTTGTTCAGCTGCTTCCCGGCATAACCCATCTGAGCGCCCTGAGCTCGGGCCGCCTTCCCCAGAGAAGCCATCTCGGCCTCGAGCCCCGTCGTCAGATTGATACCCCCTGTGAGCGCATCCCCGAGCCCAGCCGCCTTGTCTTTCATGGCTTCCAGGCTCTGCAGAAACGTCTGCATCTTCATCTGGCCGAGCATCTTGTTGAAGGTGCCCATGGCTTCGCCAAGCCCCTGCACCTTCGTCAGACCCGCTCCTGCTACCCGGGGGAGCGCCGCAAGTGGAGCCTTGACGATCGCACTCAGTGTTTTCCCTAGTCCAGCAATGCTCTTCTCGGTCTTGTCGACCTGATCTTCCACCTTCTCGAATGCTTCCTCGGCCTTGTCACCGAAGTCCTCGGCGCCTTCGGTTGCGTCCTCCAGCGCATCAAAAGCATCCGTCAGGGACTCCTCCAGGCGCTCCACCCCGTCGAGGTCCATGCCTTCCAAGATCTCGTAGAAGTCCGACATCGAGCTCGCAAAGTCGTCCACGAGACCCGTGTCGAAGGCTTCATCGAGGGTCTTCCCTGCCTCTCCCGCCTTTTTTTGGGCAGTCGTGGCAGCACCCTCGATGTCGACGAAGCCCTCTTCAACCTTCCCCTGGAAGTCCGTGATACCAGCGTCTTCAGCACCGAAAGAAAAGCCCAACCCCATGAAGTTGCGTGCGATAAGTCACCCCCTGTAGCAAACCGATGCCTGCTCGTACTTACGAGCACACCGCGTTCCCATAGTGGAGTCCGCGTAGAGCCACCCCGCCAACTTCCGGGTCTCTGATACAACCAAATCGAAACGGAACGCCTCCGCATCTCGCACAGCGCCCTTGTACCGATACCTTGTACAAACCTCCCTCACGGAAGGCCGAATGCCGGCTCTCGATAGAACGCGGGAGAGCCCACCTGCAAAAGCAGAAGACGCCGTCAAGTATACAGCCCGTACAGACTTACCACGCACGCACCAAGACCCGTCCGAATCCCACAGCCCCCTGACGAAATGAGGCAGGCACGAAGTAGAAAGAGAAGGAAACAGCATAGAAGAAGCCTTCGACCCAGACTCCATCCCCAAAGACTTCAGAGAATACAGCATCCGCTTCGAAGACCACGCCGCCCGCCAACAGGAGACGTCTCTCATCTTCGACACCTTACCCCCAAAGCCAACGAGATCCGAAGCCGCCCGCACGACCTGCTCAGACCCCGCCAAGAGGACCTGGTAACTCACCCCCTCGATCTCCTGCAGGTGTCCGTCCCCGTACAATAGCCCCAGAACCCAGGCGGCCGAGGCTGTCAAAGCACCCTCGAAGAAGTCCTCATTCAAAGGAACCCTCCGCAAACGGCCCTGCTGACGCGCCAGCGTCACTGCCTCCGCACGAGTACGAAGAGCGCCCACGTTCTTCAAGTGCGTCCGTACCAAACGCCCAGAACGACCGAGCCGCTCCCCGATCTGATTCGAAGATAGACCCTCCTCGTACAGAGCCCTCATCTCTGCCCGTTCCTTTCCCGTAACCGGCCGGCCCCGCATCAGCACCTCCTGTGGAAACACCACACCACACGAAAGTACCAACATCGCAGAGAACGCACAACGAAAAACCATACCCCATGAAATACGGAGCTCAGATTTCCGCTTTCCGATCACCTTTCAACCCCCGGAAGGCCGCCCGAAGACTACGGCTACGTGCGCTTCTTCTTCATGCGCTCGTTGTAGTCGCGTTTCCAGAGTACCAGACGACGCCTCCGAGGGGCAGGCATTCGCATTATGTCATCGTGGGGTATTCCGAATTCGTGGATGAGGAAGAACGTCTCCGCTTCCAGCGCTGCTGCGTGTCCGAAGGGAAGAAAAAACTCGGCTCCGAAGGATCCACCTCCTTCTCGAACTCGTAACCGCACACCGGACACGTCAGGTCCACAGCCGTCTCCACGCCGCCTTCGAACTCATCAATCTGGGCACGGAGGAAGTCCCGGTCCCCCGAACACAAACGAGCCAGCCTGTTCGCATCGGCCGGCTCCCCATCGAGGGCCTCCACACGTAGGAGTAGATTCAAGGTGAGGAGCCCGATCCGCTTCTTGAGCTCGTCCCGCTTCGCCTCGTCTGCACCGCACATGGGCCTCCAAACCACGATGCTCTTCGAACGCGGGAGTGTCACCTCGTACATGCGCTTCTTCTGCTGCGGCATGGGGTAAACATCCAGGGTGGAGAGATCTACCCGGTAAATCTCGTTGGACCCACAAGTCCTGTCTGGACATTTCTGCCGGAACGGGAAAATGTCTCCGTGAGTGATGCGACGGAGTGCAAAGAACAGGAAAGTCCGATCGCCCAGAAGGAGCCTCGGCACGATGCCCCGAATCCGCCCCTTGTCGGTGATTTCGCCGATCCGCTCGATACACCCGGCCAAGAAGAGATTCATCTTGTCTGCCGCACGCACGCGACGACTCGCGAGAAGGTCTTCCTCGATGCCTGTGAACGCACGCAACAGCACCTCGTCATGAAGGACCTGCTCATCGTCCAAATAGCCGCAGAGGAGCTTGTGCACCCCGTGAGTGCCTTCTGCATCCCGCAATTGATTGTCGACTAGGGTATCAACGACATCCATCTTCTACCTCATCTCTCCCGGGCATACAGCTCTGCACGTACTCCGGGGCCTCTTCCACCTCCATGTCCTTGACGTCGAACATGGGCATCGGGCTGAACTCCACCCACTCCATAGCGACCCCGTCCTTCGTTGCGTCCAGGTCGAAATAGCCGAAGCGGTCCGCGGTACCTCCCTCGAAGGCATAGCAACGAACCTTCCCGCCTGTGGTCTCAGACGGATAGAGCCATATCTCCAAGGGCCCCTGATCCGAAAGCGCTTCGCGGAGCGTCTTCGAGCCGCCTTCCTCGGGGACCTGCACAGCTCTCTCGAAGCGGATCTCATCCGTGGCCGAGGTCACGTGCTTGCACCCAATGGTCTCGCCGGTCTTCGGCACGTAGACAATGAAGCGGTATCGCTGGAAGAACATCACAGCTCCTTCTTCGCCAAAAGAGGCACCGTGTCCGTTCGGTACAGCATCAAGAGAGACACAAGCGTCCCCGTCACCGTGCAATTCTGGAGAGCGGCCGCAGCCTTGAAGAGCGCATACGTGGATCGTCCGATCCAAACGTTGACCTTCACCCTGTCATCCGTTGACCTGTCGTCCTGGAAATTCCCCAAGTCGTCAAAGCGATCGGGATCAGTCACATAGCGCTCGACAAGTCCGCGCACGAGCCCCGTGAAAGACCGATAACCATTCCGGGAAGCAATGGCCTGGGTGACGGACTCGTGCAACCCCCTGGATAACATGAAGCACACGACACGAGTATCCTCGGACTTCGACTTTGTCGATGAGTCGAGCGCCATCTCACAGGCCCGACAGAGGAGCACCGCATTGGTAGCCACCTCCTTCCCCCCGGCTTCCGGGGGAACCACCAAGCGAACTCTGAGCCTCTCCTCGAAGCCGCAGTTCGCACACCTCGACTGGTGGCGCCTCCAAACAGCGCGCTCATAGTCCTGTTCCAGGTCTCGTCCATTGCCAAAGACTTCGAGGTCCTTGGCCATCTTCGCAAGGTCCACCTTCACCACAGGCACTTTGTCCGTCCCCATACCGCCCCTCCTACTCTACCACTGGTGTAAATACCCCGAATCTAGTGGCGAGGTCAAGAGGACGCTCAGAATTTCCTGGGAAGCGGGCTACTTGGGACCCTGCGAGCTCCACGGAAGCCTCGCCCGTCGCTTCCTCTTGCCCTTCTTCTTCTTTGGGCCAATCACGCGGAAGTCACTGGGATCGATCTCGTAGTGCGGATCTTCTGGAATCGAGGGCCCCTTGCGACGAAGCACCCCGCCGATCGGAACGGGGTAGGCCCCCACGTTCGCGGTCGTGGTTGTTTCACCGACGGGCTTTCCGTCGAGGAGCCCCTGTGTGTCCAGCAGACGCCACTTCTCCACCAGCTCTCGAATCCTGCCCATGGCGGCCTCACAGATCGCTCAGACTGATCTCGTCGATGTAGTCGACCTCGATGTCAAGCTCCATGATGCTGACCTCGCTCGAAGTCGCATCGAAATCACTCCCGGATTTGTATCGGATAGGAATACAACCAACCAACTTCCAAGCTCGCGCCGGAATCTTCGAGAGCAGGCGTTCCCCTCCAGCGATAGGCCCGAAGCTCAAAAGGGACCCCCCGAACGCCGTCGCCGTGATCTCCGCAATAAGCGGAAAGAGCTCGATACTGGCATCGTCCACATGCGAAAAGTACTGCACGAGGAGCAAATCTCGGCGTGGAGAAGGGCCGCCGATCCGAGGAAACCCAAACGCCCCGGCAACAGCCCCTAAAACTCCCAACCCATCCAAGCTGCCGCCGCCCCTCGCCAACCCCGTCGCCAAGCCGTAAGTAGACGACTGATAATTCTCGGGATCGCCCGTGACCGCGGTTTGCACCCAACGCCAGAAGTCGCTGTCCGCGAAGGTCGCCCCTCGAGACAGGGTCATCGTGCCAATTTTGGCCGACTTGACGAAGGCTTTGGTGTAGTGCCAGTTGCCCTCTTTGACCTCGTGCGTTTCGATCTCGATCTCTGGCGCTGTGATTGCGGAGAACCCGAACATGGGTGTGAAAACAGGCAGCGCCAGAGCTTCGATGGGCGCGATGTCCATCAGCCAGAATCTGTTGGTTTGGAGGTGATCGTTCAACTCCGAACGCGGCACAGTTCACCTCCTCGTGTACACGATCCGGCTCAGAGGGAGATCAGGCAGGCTCGGTCTTCTTCACGTCGAAGAACTCGTAGGCAACATCCATCTCTTCGACCGAGACCTCGCTGGACGTGGCGTCCAGGTCTGCAGCGACCTTGTCCCGGATCGGGAAGGCGTTGTAGAGGATGTACTGCACGGCCGGAGAAGCAGCCTCCAGCTTGAGCGCGCTGTACGGGGCCTCATCGCCCTCGTTCCGATTGAGGAAGCCGATACGGTGGAAGTGATCGATCGTGACCGTGGCACGGTAAGCGCCCTTGCCTTCGACCACCTTGCGCATCCAGTCGTAGAACGTAGTGTCGCGCCACGTGACCCCACGCGAGAGCGTGACGTCGGAAACGGTCGGATTGCCCGGATACTTCCGAGTGTAGACGTCCAGACCTTCCTTGTACTCCGCGGCCTCGCTGGAAAGCTCCGGCGTGGAGACAGCCGAGAAACCCGCCTGAACTTCACCCGGAGACAGAATGTCCTGCGCCGCTTCGGTGTCCACCGTGACGTGGTACCGCATGCTGTGCAGGAAATCGTTCTCGAGTTGTCTCATTGTTGCATTCCTCGCATCAGATGGGGAAACGGATCACACCAGGAGCCCCATAGGACAGGATCAGCTCTCGCGACGGATCAGTGCCAAGACCTCGCCGACCGCAGTGCTGTCGGAACGATACACGAAGAGACCCTTGGTCGCGCCAGGGGTCGCCACCGTCGTGGCCTGCTCCGTGGCAGCCACCCGCTCCGCTGCCGTGGTGCTGTCCATCGTCGCGAGCACAGAGCCCGCACCTGCAGGCTCGTCTCGAAGCTCCCAAGTACCCGCCACACCTGTGCTGATCTTCGCCCAGACATCGATCAAGCGGAACTTGTACGGAAGGGTGTTGACGGCGTAGCCCACGACGTCGTCTGCTCCACCCCCACCGACCGGACAGTCGATGCGAATGAGGGCCAGGCCGGAAAGCAAGTCCGCCGCTGCGACCTCTTGGAAGTCGTCCCCGCCGATGGCATTCGGCGGGACCATCAGACCAGAAGCGAGCTCTTCGGCTGTCGGAGTCATCGAGAAGGAGATGTTCCCCGCAGAGACCTCCCGCTGGACAGCCAGAAGGCCCGAGACCTCGGAAGGGTCTCTCCCAGTGAGGGTCAGAACCTCACCGACATCCAACGTCTTGTAGAAGTCCCCGAGGTGGATCTTCTCCGAGGCGAGGTTTGTGATAACGAAAGTGGCCATTCTCAGGACCTCCTTGAGTCAGGTTTCCAGGACACCCGCACAAGCGGGTCCTCATCATGCGTTGAGAGTCTTCTGCGTGAACCGGAAGCGAACGAACTCGGCAGGCTTGAGCGGAGCAAGGGCGACGTCGATAACGACCTCCCCGTTGTCGATGCTCTCCTGCGTATTGTTCGTGCTGTCCACGATGACCCTGAAAGCCTCCGAGGAGCTCGAGCCCGCGAACAGCCCGTTGTTGAACTGGAGCAGCAGGAAGCCGTCCAGCTGAGCCTTGATTCGACCCCAGAGCGTCGGCCCGTTGGGCTCGAACACGATCCAGTGGGTGGCGTTGTAGATGCTTCGCTCGATGAACATGAACATCCGCCGCACCGGCACGTACCTCCAGTCGCTCTGACTGGAAATCGTCCGGGTACCCCAGACCGCAGTCCCCGTCTCCGGGCCCGAGACCAGAGCGTTGATCCGGTTCGGATTGAGGATGTCCAGCTCGCCCTGCTCCGGCACCGTCTCCAGGCTGGAGAAGAAGCGGATCTGCCCATCCACCGTTCCGGCCGGCGCCTTCGCGACATTCCGAGTGGTGTCCGTTCGCGCGTAGATACCCGCGATGTGACAGACAGCCGACATGAGGAGGTCCCGGTTGTCGCTGAGCGGGTCCGCCACATTGATCCACGGCCAATACATCGCCGCGAACTTGCTCTGGCGGTTCAGCGTGAACCGATACCAGTCGACCGCCTCCTGAGCGGTGAGTCCACTCGGAGGCTGCAGAATAGCGAAACGGTCTCCACCAGACGGCTGGCTCTCCCGACCATCAACGTAGTCGAGGATGTCGCCCGTGATGGTGACGTCTCCGACGAAGTCGGGGATGCAGAGCTGCAGGAGCTCCCGCACCTTGGTGAGAGCGTAGAGACCCTCGTAGGTCGGGATGAGAGTCGGGCTGGTGAACTGATCACGACCCCATTCGTTGGGATCCGTGAACGTTCCATCCGCCCCCTGTGCCCACAGCGCCTCGGGACCGCCGGCAGGCCAGGTGTACTTCGTCTGGTCGCCGAAGTCCGCCGTGTGGGCGGTCTCGACCGGCGCCGCGTAGTACATCACCGTCACCAGGGTGTTGGCGTCGGCTGCCGTGTCCAGCGTGACATCGATCGCGCCATCGGTATAACCGATGGTGTTTGTTCCAGCGGCGTCGACATCTCCGGTCAGGTTCCCGGAACCATCATCGATGATGGTCTTCGCAGCTCCACCGGAAGTGTAGGAGATCGTGACAGTGCGGGGCTGCACTGGCACCTCGCCGAGATCCTCCTGAATGAGGGGTAGTCCGGTCGCTGTCCCGTCGCCTCCAGCGGCGAGGACACGAGACATCAGCCGCGTGTTCAGAGCGCCGGGAACTTCATCTCCACCAGGCTCCGTCACAGCGATGATATCGGACAGGTCGTTGAGCACGTCCGGGAAGTACTTCCCAGAAGTCGAATCCGAAAAATCGACCTCCTCGTACTGCTCCTGCACGGAGTAGCCGCCCAGCGACGTGTTGTAGAGCCAGACGTTGACGTTCCACGCCGAGTACAACCCGGTGTCCGCATCGTAGTTGTCGACGTTACCCTCGACCGTCACCCGGATGTCGTCGCCCCAAGTCCCAGCACTGATAGGGTTCATGTCCCAGGCATCGATGATGTAGTCCACCAAGATTGGGGACCCATCATGCGGAGCCGTGGTAGCCGTGAAGTCCCAGGCCCCCGTCTCGTAGTCGATGTTGCCAGCGGACACATCACCGGCCAGAGTCCCAGCCGTCGCCGAGTCGTCACAGCCCTTGTCCACAGACGCCGGGGTGCACGCAATGCCGATCGCCGCCGCATCAGGGACCTCCGTGACATCGAAAGTCACCGTGAAGATGCCCGTGACACAGTCCAGAGTGGCCACCGTACCTGCCACCGTACTCCCGGTCATCGTTCGACCATCCGCAGCCAGCGTCGTGAAGTCGAGCGTGGTAGGAGCCGCACCTACGAGCCAGTCGAGCTGAGTCGCGGCCGCCGAAGTGTCCGGCACGATCGCCAGGAGCTTCTCATCGATGCCGTCAAAGTCCGCCGCGATGGTTGGGAGAATGCCAGGAGGCACTCGACCTTCGAAGCTGAGCTCGGCACCATCTCCGACAAGCAGAGTGGTTCCATCCCGCTCGACGCACTGCGTCGAAGCGACAGGCGTGTCCGCCTCGCGCCACCGGATGGACATGCTGAAGGGCACGATCGGCGTGTCGCCACCGTTCACCTTCAGCTGGGTGGTCAGGGCAGTCTCCGAGAACACCGTCTGGGATCCATCGCCCGTGTCCAGCTCGAAGTCGTACTGAGCCGACTGGAGCTTGGCTTCCGACATATCAGCGTCGCCAGGCACGACACGAACAACGTAGGCTCTACGCCCTCCATTTGCGAAGTACGCCGCCATCGCCAGCGGCAAGTAACTGTTCTGCGTCAAGTCACCGAACAGGCGCGTGAACTGCTCGAAGCTCGTAACAAGCGTGGCTTCGTTCACAGGACCTTTCGTGGTGAACCCGACGACACCGAGATTCGAAGTCGACACCCCCTGGACCACTTGGACCTGGGAGGGAATCTCCTCGATGAAGACTCCAGGAGCGAGCAGCTCGGCCATTGATCATCCTCCTACGTTCGCATGGTGCGACAGGTCTGTCTCGACTCCAAAACCGTCGAGCCGGTTTGCTTAGGTCTCAACCCTTCCCCTTGCGCGTCGTTGACTTCGGCTTCGACTTGACCTTGGCCTTGGCCTTGGCCTTCGGCTTTGGTTTCGGCTTCAGAGCCGGCGGCTCCTCCGGCGCCGCCTCCTTCACCGCCTCGGGATCTGGAGAGACCGGGGCGGGCTTCGGCTCCGGTTCAGGAGCCGGTGCAGGGTCTGGTCGATAGACCAAAACCCCATTCCGCACCGCGCGCAAGAGCTCCGCCGAGCCCTCCAGACGTTTTTCCACGGGTGTCCACCGCTTCGCCGCGAAGTGTGCAGTCGTACCATCTCGTAGGGTCAAAGACCGCCCCCCTCGAGCCTTGTTGTAATACCTGCCCATCTCCTTTCCACCTCGCCTACTGGTCTACGGTACTCCGAATAGCCGTAACTGCAGTGTGCCGCACGGGGTCTTCCAAGTCCAGTTCTGCCTCGATACGAATAGACACAGAGAAAGCAATCACGCGGTCTGTCGGTTCCCCGAACTCATCCTGTGGTCCGACACTCTCGAGGAACACATTGTAGTAGCGCTTGTCCCCGACACTGTCCACCACCAGCAAGTGACTATAGCTGTGAGCGCGGAACCTCTTCAAGACGTGGTTCAAAATAGCGTTGGCCTGATTCCTCGGGCCTGACTGCAATCTCCCACCCCGATTTCTTGCCGTGATAGTGAGCGAATACGAGAGGTCCCAGGGATCCGCCTGCGTCACCTCTTCGATCTCACTCCACCCTTCCGAATAGACTTCTCCGAACACCTCGTAGCGAAGTCTCTGGGCTCCCGGCGCTGCCGTCCTGTACTGCTTGAGCCCTGGGTGCCTCCGCTGATTCGCGGGCTCCATGTTGTCTCTTCGGATCATGATATTCGGAAACTTGAACTCCTGCAGCCGATCGTCCGGGCTCGCAAAAACGATAGGAACACCAGGCTCCCCCATCGGAGGGCACACGCCTGGGATCCCTGTGAGGTAGTACTTGTCCCCGGCGATCCCGGGATCCTGGCTGAGCTCCCCGCCCAGAGTCAGAATGACGCCCTGGTCGAATTCACGGAGGCCCACGGTGCCGTTACGAGCCGCACCACGCCGCCGTTCATCCTTTGTCCCCTGGTTTTCGTTCACCCCAGGCATGAACCTATCCAGTCACAAGCTCCGGCACGCGCTCCTCGAGCCCAATGAGAGACGCCTGAGCCATCCACACAGACATCCCAGACTGATCGTCCAGTCCTGGCAGGGGCGGCAAGTAGCCCGCTTCACAGAGGGCCTCAGAGGCCTTCCCGAGTGCTTCCACGGCACACTCTCTGTCACAGTCGCGGGCATCCTGAACAGACACAACGAGACTTTCCAGGTACTCCTCGAAGCACTCCCCCACGGAAGCTCTTTCCGGGAGGGCCTCTTCCCCGGGGGTCTCTGCTCCTTCCTGTTTGGAAGCAACCCCCTTGAAAGTCTTCCCGAGATTGTATTGCTTCAGGAAAAGCCGATCCGAATTGCTTCGGTCTTCTTCCTGCTTCGACCTGATCTCGGCCGCCCTCTTGTCGGCCTGTCGCCAGTCCTCCGCAGTCATCGGCTTCTCGGGATCGAGCCCGAGAGACTTCCGAAGGCCGCCCTCCTTGATCTTCATGTTCTGGAAGGGCTTGCCCTGCCCCTTCTCCGCGAGCCCCTCCCGGATGCCTTCCAGGACTGCATTCATCTGAGCGTTCATGTGTCCCCCTCGCCCGGACTAAAACCGGAAGCCAAGCATCTTCTGGAAGCGCTCGTAGTCCCGCAACCCCGAAGCGCCGATACCCGGAGCCGAAGCCTCCCGACCCCACTCCCGATACCACGGATCCTGCATCGTGCGGCGCCAGTCCCGCCGATTCTTGGCGAAACCGAAGAAGCCCGATCCCCGCAGACGCCGTAACGCCGGTCTCCAGTGCATCTTCCCACGCACATCCCCAAGACCGAACTCCAAACGGATCGCCTCGAACGCAACATCGGGAACAGCCCTGGCGTCGGGCATCGTTTTCTTCTTCCTCTTCCCAGCATCCCTAATCCCGAGACGGGCCAACAAGAGCTTCCACTCCGAAGCGTCCTTCTGACGCTGCTTCGCGATCTTCTGAACTTCCCGCTGCGTCATCTTCCGCGACACCATAATCGCTTCAGACTTCTTCGGGAAAAATGGAATGGTATCCAGAGTCCACGGAGAAAAGCGCGCCAACACAAGCACTTCCTCGGAAGGCCTCTTCGGCGGCCTATGAGATCGAACATACAAAGCGACCTCTTTACCGTCAACTCTCCGAATTTTCTTGGCCTTTTGGCGTGTCCGTATAACCCACGCCTCCTCCCCCTCGGAGAGTCCGGTCGCTTTCGCCAACTCCAGGGACTGCTTGTAAGCCTTCCAGTTGTCCCCGGAAGGGATGTCCTGCCGTATCTCCTCCAGCACCTTCGTCGCCACATCCCGGGGAACAGCGGACAGAAGAGCCGCCGTCCGATCTGGCCACTCCCGAACCAGCTTCAAGACCTGTTGGAACGACCGCGTTGGCTTGATCCGGATCACGACGCCGCCAGCTCCTTCTCCGTCTCAGCAATCCTCTCCCACAGGGTCTGCCGCCGGGGTCCCAAGAGCTGCACCACCGTGACGAGGCGCTGTCCGTCCTTCAGAACCACCGGAACGTTTGGAGTATCCCTGTGAACGGGCTGCATCGACCGGAGATACTCCACATGCTCCTCACACACCCCCACGATGCGCTCCCGACCACTCACCAGGATACCGTACTTTGACTCACGCGCACACACGAAACACCAATCCGAGAAACGGCCCTCCGACATAGGACCCTCGTACTCATGGAACGTGTCCCCTTTGATCGGACCGCCGCAGTCATCCACTGCTGTGCATCGGGTCCCAGGCAGTCCGAACTCGCGCCCGCGCCAGAACCTCAAACACACGGCGCACACCGGCGAAACGCCCTGCGCAACGTAGACTGCCACCCGGTCAGCGTTCACGGGCACTCTCCAGTCGTCCCCTGCCCGAAGAGCTTTTGCTCCGGTGGATAGGAAGTGTAGCGTCGGCACTCGAGAGTGAACCCGACAAACGCAGGGCCATCGAAGAGGTGCCCGTCATCCGCAGCCTGGATCACGTCGAAAAAGTACCCCCCGAAATTTGGGTCACTCCGGATCACAGACGCCTGATCGAAAAAAGGCAAATCCCAGAACTCGATGATGTCCCCCTCCACGGGAGAAGGCACGCCGCGCCTCTCCATCTCGACCCGAGCGATCCAGACGTTACACCGGAACTCAACCGCCGCCCCCTCCTCTCTCGTCTCCCCCGTACTGGTCGGATACGACACGAAGGCATCGATCTCGTAAGGGCCCTTGTAAGCAAACGAGATGGGCTCCCCGTAGACCGGGTCATAGACCGTGTTTGACTGGTCCTGAGCGTAATACTTGAGCTTCGTGCCAGCGATAGCTGTGTGTTCTTGAGCCCACAGGTCAAAGAGCTCCAACTCCCGATCATCCAGGTACATCGGAGCTGTCCCCACCTCGACCCCGTGGTCCTGTCCGAGCCCATGGGAATCTCCGGGGCCACCACCAGGAGCCATGAGGAAGTCGAGATCTGGGACGTTGTGGTGCCTCTTCATGAACTCAACCCGTGATGAACGGCAGCGGGTAGTTCGCCTTCTGCAAGTCTTCCTTCAGCTCCCGAAGCTCTTCCATCCCTTCCTGCTTGAGCTCGGAACCGTTGAGCTGCCGTTCGCCCTGAGCCCCAGGGAAGCTCGGATACTTGCTCCGATTGCCTCCCACGATGACCTTGAGCTTCGCAAGCACAAAGCGCCGAATGAGCTCGAAGTCGAAGACCTCCAGCTGATTGAACGTCACCGACGTTGACTTGTAGGTGATCTCCATCTCGTAAGCGCTGCGCGGCTGAGGAAGCACCAAGAGCTTGCGCTCTACGGGATCAAACTGCCAATTGAGATCCGAAGACAGCACACGTTTCGCCGTCTCAGTGTACTGGATGGACTGCGCCAGACTCGAATACAGACCTGCACTCTCCGGTGCCGCGAAGATATCGTAGGGGATCTTCTCATCGCTCACCAAGTAGGGAGCAAAGACCAGGGTGAAGTCATACGGACTTCCTGGGAACGCAAGATCGAGCACCATGTCACAATCATCCGGGACATCGTACTCGACCACGCCCTCCGTCAAAGAGATCCGCGCCTTGCGGATCACACCCTTACCCTGGACGTACCAGAGCTTCGCGTCTTCGATGATATCGGCCAGCTGCGAAGGATGGACCTCGACCTTCAGGATCGGCGCTCCCAGCTGCCGAAGCGCCCACCTGACGATCTGCTCCTCCGTCATCAGGTTGTTCCGCGGACGAGTCGTGGTCATCACCGTCACAGTCAGCCCTCCAGCAACCGGTTGATCTCACGAAGAACAGTCTTCCGGTCCTTACGCGGCGCCTCATAGTCCCGGATCATGCGCAGCTCGCCTTCGTCAAAGTCCTCTGTCTCCAGGATGTCCAGGATCTCCCGGGCTGTCAGGTCGTCATACTCCTCGATGGGGAAGAGGGTGCTTTCCTCCTTCCACCCTTCGTCCACGACCGCGGTCCGGGTGGTCTCCCCAGGGAACGTGACCACCTCCTCAAAGAGCTCCGGGTGGACTCTCGCCACCTCCTCCGGGACCGAATCCCCGGGCCGCACCCGACCCTTGTAGAAGAATTGGACTCCATCATCCTTCTTCACGAACATGCCGCACCTCCGCGCCCTCCCTGAGAGCTCCCATACCCAGATAATCACCGAAGCCCTGCTGCTGCGATTGCGGCGGTCGTGCCGCCGCAGGCGCCTCCCCAGGGCTCATCAACTCCTGCAGCACTGTCGCCTCGGCCTGGCTCCGAGGCGTCGGGTCTGCGAAGCGGCCCACCGTGGCCGGCAGCACCTCCTGGGCCTGGGGATCCCGCATCGGATACGCACTCCGCTCCAGCACAGGACGCCCCTTCGGGCGAACCGCCTTCTGGAGGCCAGGGCGCGCCTGACGCGGAGCAGGCAGGCCGCCTGTTCCCAAATCTTGTCGGAGCGCCACGAGACCGGCCCTCAGCTCCGCCAGCTCCCCCGCGATCGTATCCAGCCTCCCGATGGTCGCGTCCACGGCTTCCACCAGGACCGCTCCGCGATCAACTTCGGGCCCCTCCTCCACCACAGGCTCTGCCTGCGGCTCTTCCAGAGATGGGGGCTTGAGCACACCCAGCCCATGCAACTGCTCAAGAACCTTCTTCGCCTTTCCTGCCATCACCGTCTCCCTTCTGTCCGGATCGGACGATCCCAACTGCCCTGACTCGACTGTAGCGCGTCGTGCGGCGTGTCGTCCAGACAAGTGACAACGGTCCAGTATAGTCGCCCGCTCGAACAAAAGAAAAGCAGGCCTACGTCACGGTCGAGCTTTACACACGCTGTGATGTATGGTAGCGTCAATTCGTTGGCTGGGCTCCTCCTCCAGTCACATCATGGTGAGACGATGATGTCATTGCTTTCCAGTTACCTACTTCATCATTCGGCCCTGCCGAAGGGGGGTGCTGCGTAAGCACAGGTTCTGACACCCTGGTTCCAGTCAGCCCCTCTCGGCAGAAGTCGGGAGGGGCTTTCTGATTTCGGGGGTTGTTCCCGCCGGCGGGCTGTAAACCCGTTGTCTTGTGAAACAGGTGGGTGGGCGACGAGAGGTTCAATTCCTTCAACCCTCAAACGCAGGCCTTGCGCGTGGGTTCGAATGCAAGCATAGTAGACAGTTCGAACCTTCGCGCAGGAGCACTGCAATGACCACACGCCGAACCAGCACCGAAGAACGCATCAAGGACGCACACCGAAGGGGCTACCGAATTCGAAAAGACGGAAAAGTCATAGGGCTCAACGGTCGCATACTGAAAGTGCGTACAACCGGAGGGACCCCCTACCCGAAGTTCAACGTCGCCAAGCCCAGTCAGGGATCCATACCCGTCCATCGCTTCGCCGGGTTTCAATGGTTCGGAGAGATCGTGTTCCGGCCCGACATCCAAGTGCGCCATCTGGACGGAAACCCGTTCAATAACTCCAGAGACAACCTAGCCTTCGGAACCGCCAGCGAGAACATGCTCGACAGACCCGAAAAGGACCGAGCAGCTATCGCAAAGTACGCTGCATCACATCGCAGACGTTTGACAGAAGCACAAGTAGCCGAGCTCCGATCAATGCGGGACAACGGCGCCACCCTAGCAGAACTGGTAAAGGCCTTCGGAATAGCCAAATCAACCGTCTCCTACATCGTAAACCGAAGGACGTACAAGTAGGAGCCGTGGGTCTTTGACAATCGAGGATCTTCCGTCAGGAAGGAGCCACTGAGTGGTCAGTAACCGGTCTCGAAAGCCGGGGTGGGCACCGCGTCCCAGGGGTTCGATTCCTCCTCCTTCCCTCGCCTCGTAGCTCAACTGGTTAGAGCGCCGGGTTGTGGTCCCGGAGGTGCGGATTCGAGTCCCGTCGAGGCGCCCAGCCATCGTAGTCCAACTGGAAGAGACGCAGGGTCGAGGGCCCTGATGTTGCGGGTTCGACTCCCACCGACGGCACTTGACTTTCGCCTCACCCCTCCCCCGGCTATCCTGAGCCCATGAGGTGGAAGATGACCCTCATCCGAAGAACAGAAGAAGAAGACGCACCGGGGCTGGATGATCCCCCTCTCCAGGTAGGCGACGGTCTACTGGCGCTCTGGTGCTCGGGCTCCGGGGCCACCAGGTACCTGCCCAGGGAATTCATCGACGGGATCGTCGCAGACCCGACCTTGTTCTCCCGCCTCGTGGACGAGCTCCAGGAAGAGCTCAAAATGGTCCACGCCTGGAAATTCCGAAAGCCGGTGTGATCCAACTGGAAGAGGTGCAGGGTCGAGGGCCCTGTTGTTGCGGGTTCGACTCCCACCACCGGCATTGCCCCCGTAGCCCAGAAGGCAGAGGCCCCGGTCCCGATAGTCTAATAGGCAAAGACAGCGCCTTTAAACAGCGCCGAATTCGGGTTCGAATCCCGATCGGGACATTGCCCCTCCGCCGCGCCGTCTGTACAGTCTTCGTAGCGACCACAGGCACAGGAGCGCATCATGCCCATCCACTTTGAACGCTTCCGATTCCTCAACGGCACCGGAAAACACGTGGAAAACGTGTCCTACCAGGGGCACATCTTCGTCAAGGTCGACGACCACCCCGAGATCGAGGTTCCTCCCGGAGAATCCCGGCCCATCCCTGACGGCGAAGTGATCGAGGTCTCGGCCCCTCGGGAGCTGTGAAGTCGCCATGCTACAGCACCTGATCGACAAAGGCCGGAAGCTACTCGAAGCCCGCCCGATACCGCTTCCGAAGAAAGCCATCAACAAAACCATGAAGCGGCTCGTCGACCACCTGGAAGCGGCCTTCACAGAGCACGAGAAGGACTCCCCAGGAGAGCCACTCGGGAGCGGCATCTGGGCAGTAGCAGATCTCGACGTCACCGATGTGCTCGGAACAAAAAAAGCAATCCAGGTGATGATCCACTCCACGAACTCTTCAGGCAACTCCCTAGGCGTCAACGCCCACTACAACGTCCGCACGAACGACATCGACATCTACATCCGTGGGCAGATCCCCGGGCAACTGGCTCTCCAGCTCCTCCGAGGAAAAGGCCGACGCAGTATCGAAGGCTCCATCCGGGACCTGCTCGAGCACGAACTCACCCACGCCCTCGACAACCTGCGCTGGGACCCTTCCACGTACAAGGGCTTCTTCTCCGACGACTACGAAGCCTCCGACGAAGGCAACGCCGCCCAGCTCCGCGACTTCAAGCGCTACGTCAACCAGCGCATCGAAGTGAACGCCCACATGCAACAGGTGGTGTCCCAGGTCCTCGTGGCCGCCGAGAAGTTCGCCCGGATTCTGACGAAGAAGTCCCCCCAGCAGCGGGTCCGCTTCCTACTGAAGCAGTCCGACACCTGGAAGGCCATCGGGAAGTATCTCAACTCCCGCAACAAACGGCGCATCCTGAAAGCGGTCTACGCAGCGCTGTCCTAGATCACGCCCATGTCCTGGAGCACAGTCACGACGCCCTTCTTGATGGTCTTCCGGCTCTTGGTCGTGAGCTGCCCCTGGATCTCGTTCCAGGTGTGCGACTGTCGCAGGAGAAACGTCACGGCCCGGCTCGGTGTCCAGGCCACGAGCTTCGACCGGTGCGCCGGTACCAGGTCCCGCACCTGGCTCGCGATCTCCTGCATGAAGGCCTTCACCTCTTCGGGCTGGTTCAGATAGCGCTTCCGAGCTGCCTTGGCGTCCTGCTTCCGCTGCTCCTTCGACGGAGGCGGCAACACACCGGCCTGCGACAACCGATCCTTGAAGCGCTGTACCGAGTGCCCGACGCCGAGCTCTTTCCGCTTCCGGGCAACCAGTCGGTGAGACACCTCGAAGCCGGTCATCTTCAGGAGCTTCGACACCGCGCGATCCGAGAACGGGTGCAACGGATCCTCCCGCTGTAGGATCGCCGCAATGGTCTGCTGAAGCCGCTTTTTCCGAAGAACGTCCTTCGCGTGGGTGATCTCGTGCATCAGAGCGTACTTCATCGCGCCCTGAACGCTCGACATCTGAGTACCCTTCAGGAGCGGCACGATCTCACCCGCGCCAAGGTTGCCGTTCATTTGCACCTGTATGATCCGGTCCCGGGGCATGTAGACCGCACCAAGGAAAAGGCCCCTCACACCCCTCTGCTGGACGCTCACGATCGACACGGGTATTTCCCGCTTCTTCCCCCTCACGTCCGAAACAGAGATGGTCTCGGTCCCCCAGACCTTATTCCCTAGGGGTGCAAGGGGAGACGTCCGTGCGAGGGAACGCAAAGAGGGCTCGAACTGCTTCATAAGCCGCTTCACCAGAGCCTCGACCACTTGGGGAGGCAACGCGATCGGACGCGCTTCGTCCAGGAGCTCCCGTCCCCGCTCAATGGTCTCCGAGATGCTCATGACTTCTCCAGATCCGCCAGCGCCTTGTGAGCCTTGTCGGTCAACTCGTACTGCTCGTCCCAGGTTGGTGAACTCTTCCACCGACCTGTTGCATCAGCCCCCGCCGACGTCGACAGCCCCTGCCGGCGCTTCCCGACAGCCTTCACGAAACCCCTCTTCTCGAGCTTGCGGACCATGTTCAGCTCGCGCCTCGTGGTCGCAGCATCCACCCGGAACTTCCCCCCGATGGTGAACTGCAACCTGGCAACCATGGCCTTGGTCAGCTTCAGCTTCTTCGCCCGACTGAGAGCCTTCGGCTTCGCCTCACCCAAGAGCCCCCGACCCTTTTCGATTACTTCAGACAACTGGCTCATGACACCCTCCAAAAAACGACGTCCCCGAGCATACCAGCCCGGGGTCTCACAAGGGAAGACCCGACAACCAGTCCAGCCAGGACACCCCCTCAACAAGCTGCGCAAGACCCATCAGCAGCAGCAGGAGAAAAATCCCCCACGAGATCCCGCTACTCCGGATCCCCTTCAGCTTCGTTATGTGTCCGTCCTTGCTCCTGGGCATCTCGTATCCTCCCTCGTTCGAGCAGGTAGTCCCAGTCCACCGTTCCGTCCGCCTTGAGCGGTGTGCTGCAATCGAACAGATAGTACGCCTTCACGGGGTTCCCCGGTCCGGGCGCCGCCTTGAACCGAACGCCTGACAGCCTTCCAGATCTGTAATTGAAGGCGCCGCTCAGGAGGTCTGACTCGAGGTCTACCTCTCCCACCGTCGAAAAACGCCCCTCCTGGACCACGCTACCGTCCGCAGAGCTCCGCTCCTGCACCAGGAGGCCTGGATACCCCTCGAAGGCCGACATCACCGGAACCCAGGCCACGGTCTCTTCCAGGGTGGCACCCTCGGGCCCGAACTTCTTCCCGTCCCCGACCCCGAGGATCTCTCCATCGATGTACTGGTCCGCGTAGGACCGGATGTGGAACGACGACATCACAAAGACCCTCCTATCAGTACCTCCGGGGCCATTCCTTCAGCTTCTGATCGGCGAAACGCTCGAAGAGCCGTTCCGCCTCACCGATCTGCTTCCTGGCAGCCAGCTTGTCCTTTGGGCTCCCATGATGCGCCTGCCGAAGCACCTCGATCAGCTTCATGGCTTCCTCGAGCTGTCTCTCCACGTCATCCACCGCCCTTCCCAACAGGTCGACCATGCCCGGGTGCTCGCGCACGCGAAGAGCTCTCCCTGTGGTATCGTCGTAGTAGCCCAGCGCGACCAGCGTCCGGCAAAGGTGCTGCAGAGTCTCCGACTTGTCCAGATCCGCCTCCTTGAGCGCATACACAATGTCGCCCTTTCCTCGGATGTAGACAGGCATCCTCACCCCTTCTCAGCCAGAACCGTCCGGTCCTCCTGCACAGTGATCTTCACAGACCGCCCGCACATATAGCAGTCCCCGGAGCTCGTCCCCGGCCTGATCTTCCCGAACCACTCCATGCACGCGACGTTATTCACATGGAAGCAGTGCGGGCATGAAACGGGGAGCACTACGACCTTCGGACCGATCTTGTCCCACTCACTCGACACTGGCCTTCGGCTCCCTGCAGCCCTCCTTGCTGGACATCCACACGTCCCCGACACACTCGAACGCCGTCGTCTCCCCGTCCTTCAGCTTGAAGGTGCAGGACACGTAGCCATCCCTGTCCGAGTCCTGGTTGACACAGACGATCCTCTCGACCTCCAGGCCCAGCTGCTGGGCGAAGGTGTGCGCCTGCTTCTCCGCCTGCGCTTTGTGGTCCCTGCACCCCGCAAAGGCCAGAGAAAAGCACACGAGAACGGCCAACAACACTGCATACTTCATCCGTCGTCTCCTCGGATAGAACCGCGCGACCGTGGACGCACGCCTTGGAAGCGGACAATCGCTTCACCGTTGTCCGCACGAATAAACACCACACCGTCCAGCGGGAGAAACCTACCGTTCTCGAAGCCCATCATGAGATGTGCGATGGGAATAAGTACGCGCTCATTACTCTCGAGAAACTCCATACCGACTCCCTTGGAGTACCCGAGGAAAGCCTTCTTACAGGCCCCCTCGCCAAGAGCCGCTTGGTCCCTGGGATCAACCGCGAACACGAAGCCATCCCCCTTGCAAGACACCCTGACCCGGATCCCCTTCTCCATCCGTTCGTCTCCTCGGATAGAACTACACGCCCGAAGGCGCCTGTACTACGAGTAGGCTAATAGGTCGCCGCAGGATTGTCAAGCGGAAAAGCGGCCCTTCAACGAACAAGCCCCCGTCTCCTCTTCCTCACCACGCTAGGCGGAATATCGCAAGGACCAAAAACGGAAAAAGGCGCCCCGGAGAGGGGCGCCTTACGGCTCATATCGGCCGGAACGAAAACCGGGCCTCGCCCGGTAGTCCGCGCGCTTACAGGTTCTGCACGCGAAGAGCTCTCCCTGTGGTATCGTCATAGTAGCCCAGCGCGACC
>Ga0180437_10001594_pt1 | contig 38597 bp, 30 predicted proteins | sample SS_ome_4_FD_132410 | JGI IMG/M metagenome (GOLD analysis project Ga0180437, IMG submission 132410) | Hypersaline lake sediment archaeal communities from the Salton Sea, California, USA - SS_3_D_1 metaG | ecosystem: Environmental > Aquatic > Non-marine Saline and Alkaline > Hypersaline >...
ATGAGATGGCGGCAGCGATCCGGCCTAGTAGGTGTAGGTTATGCTCAAGGCGCCGAAGATTTGGCTTTGTGGTTCGGCCCGAAAGCGTTTGGACCAGATCACATAGGCATAGCTGAGCTGAAATCCTCCCGACTGAAAAGCGATTCCCAGAATGAGATCGCCCGCCAACGGGAATTTTTCAACCCGATGGCTATCCAACAGGGTGTTGCCGTCCAGAAATATGTCCCGCAGTACGACCTTGGCGTCCACTGCAGCGTAGGCCTGTATGTTGAAACGGCTCTTCTCCCGATATGCCACACCCCGGTCCCCGCTGGGGCGGATGAAATGTATGCCGAAGTCATCGGGAAGATTCCAGCCGCCGCGGATTTGGAGCCCGGTGTGGCCGAAGGTGTGAACGTTGCCCACACCCCCGCCGGCACGGGGAAGCCATTCGATGCACCAGCCGCGCGGATTTCCTTTCTTCACCCGCCAGACATGCTCATAGTTGATTCCCAAAGCCAGCTCATCTCCCAGCTGGTGGTCCCATCCGGCCGGCTCTATCTGCCCCAACCAGCGGTGGAAGAACCTTTGGGTTTCTCCCGCGTAGGCATGAGGCCCTACGATCCCCAATACAATCTCGACCGACTGCATGCTCAGGTCGTCGCGGCTGTGAATTCCCAAATCGAGATGGAGAAATCCCGCGTACGGCCGGTCCTCGGCGATCAGATCGCTCCGCGCCAGATCTTGCGGGGTGTACCCTTTTTGGCTCAAGGCGATCGACAAGGCATGGCGGGAACCGGGTCGACCGAGGAAGGGAAATCCCCCCCCCCAACGCGATGATCGGAACTCCGACATCCAGTAGAGCTTGAGGCCTCCTGTGTATCCGGCATCGGAGAGGGCGAAGGTGTCGTTGTCGAATTGGAATCCAATGGTGCCGGAGGCCTTTTGTGGTTGTGAAGGGGAGACAGCTGTAAGCGATGCCAGTTGGAGCAGCAACAGGATAAGGTGTCTCTTGGGCATAGGAACCGCTTATTTTAACATAATTGGCGGTCCAAGGCATGGGATGATGGTTTTTCCGAGTATCGACCTAGGCTCTCCCTCCCGAGAGAGGATTTGAGCTTTGAGGATGCGGTGGACTCCAAGCGCGCCCCACGGAGCAGGGATTGGAAATTCATGCCGAGTGTTTTATAATGGTGCCAGTCAAAGTCGAACATAGGGGGGCTATGGTCGAGGCAAGGCGTCATGAGTGCATTTTTTCATATGGGAGGAGGAGCACACATGGAAGGAAGCGGGGGCAACCTGTCCCAGCATGATGGGGATTCCAGAACCGAGATTCTACGGCAGAAGGAGGCGAGCCTTGCGCTCATCCAATCCCTCAACCGGGCCGTAAACCGCGGCGATCGGGTCGATCAAATCCTGAGGCTTATGTCCACCGGAACCAAACGCATCTTTCTCTGCTCCGGCACCGCGGTCTTTCTATTGAGTCGAGACGGCACACGCCTGGAGCTCAAACGCAGGACGGCATTGCCGGCGGGATTGAAACGGACGGTTGAGAAGATCGCCGACATAAAGATCCCTACCCGGATCAGGATTCCGTTGCAGCCCGGCGGCTGGTATATGGAGGTCCTGCACAAGGGAAAGCCCAGGATGGTGGTCGATCCCAAGGAAATACAGGCCCTTATGGCGGAATTCACTTCGAATCCGGTCCTCAAGGATCTCGTGCCGCGGATCTTTGCGGCTCTGGGAATTTCCGCAGTGCTCAATGTCCCATTGGTAACCGAGGACCGCCCTATCGGCCTGCTCGACCTGGCTCGTGGCCGGAGATTCTCACGGGAGGAAACAGATCTCTGCACGTTTTTGTCCGAGCACTTGACTGTGATCCTCAGGAGGAAGCTGGCCGAGGAGGAACGGGTCCGTTCCGAACGGCAGTATCGGCAGACCATCGATGCCATGGCTGATTTCATTCACGTGGTGGACAGAGATATGACCATCGTCCTGGCAAACCATGCCCTGATCCGGCTGAATCGGGAGCTCGGACTGCCCACGGATGTCGTAGGACGTACGGTTTTCGAGGTGTTTCCGTTTCTTGCCCGACAGGTGGAGGCGGAGTATCGTCAGGTGTGGCGCACGGGAAAGGTGCTCATCACCGAGGAACAGAATACGGTCGACGACCGGACTTTTGTTACCGAGACCCGGAAGATTCCCATCTTTGCCGGCCGGAAAGTGACCAAGATCGTCACCGTCATCCAGGATATTACCGAGCGTAAAAATACGGAGAGGCGGCTGGCATGGGAGCTGGAAGTCGACCGGGCCGTGGCGCGGCTTTCGGAAGCCCTGATAACACCCGGCGTATCCATCAAAGACATCACCACACTCGTGCTCGCCCAGGCCCAACGGCTTACCGGCAGTGCCCACGGCTATATCTCCGCCATCGATCGGGATACCGGTGACAATGTGGGGCACACCTTGACCACCATGATGGAGAGCGAATGCCGGGTCTCGGCTGAAGACCAGAAGATCGTCTTCCCACGGAACGCCGATGGGTCCTATCCCCACCTGTGGGGAGCGGCTCTGAACTCTCGAGAGGCTTTTTTTACCGATGCTCCGGGCGACCATCCGGCGTCGGGAGGGATTCCCTCCGGGCACATCATGTTAGTCAATTTCCTGACCGCACCGGCCGTCTTGGGAGAAAGACTGGTGGGCCAGATCGCCCTGGCCAATGCCGACAAGGGCTATACGCAGAGGGAACTGGAGGCCACCCAGCGCCTGTCCGATCTCTATGCCCTGGCCCTTCAGCGGCGACAGGCGGAGGAAGATCTTACCCGCTCTCTCAAGGAGAAGGAGATCCTGCTGGGAGAGATCCACCATCGAGTCAAGAACAACATTCAGATCATGAGCAGCCTCCTGCGGCTTCAGACCGCGGACCTAAAGGATGCCGCTTGGCAAGAAAGGATCCAGGAATATCAGAACCGCATCCGCTCCATGGCCCTTATCCACGAGAAGCTGTATCGCGCGCAGGACTTCTCTCGCATAGACTTCAAAGAGTACACGCAAAATTTGGTCCGCCATCTCATCCAGTCCTACGGCCTCGATTCCCAATCCATCCGGCTCGATTTGGAACTGGAAAATGTCTTCCTCGACATCGATAAGGCGGTCCCCCTGGGATTGATCATCAATGAGCTGGTCACCAATGCCATCAAGTACGCATTTCCCGGAAACCGGATGGGAGAGATCCGAGTTGCCTTGCGCAGCCTGGAGGGAGGACGTTTCTCTCTGACCGTGGCGGATACGGGCGTTGGCCTGCCCGCCGAGCTGGATCTCCTCCGGCCCGAGACGCTCGGCCTGCAGCTGGTGCATGACCTCACCGCTCAACTGGGAGGCGAGCTTGAAATCGAAGGAATCGCGGGCACGACCGTGCGTCTCGTCTGTTGCGCATAGCCTCTTCCCTACGGTATGATAGCGTGGAAACGATAACCGGGAGTCATGATGCGAAGACGCCATTTTATCAAAGCCGGGATCCTGGGTGGACTGGGACTTTCCGAAGCGCGGAAAGGCTGGCATTCCGATGATATCAACCAGGAGATCGTACGCACCCCCCTTCCCCGACGTGAGCTCGGTCGGACCAGGGAAAGCATCTCAATCCTGGGATTAGGCGGTGTGGCTCTGACGGACTCGCCCCGGGAGGAGGCCACCGCCGCCGTACGGGAGGCCATTTCCCACGGGGTCAACTATTTTGATGTGGCCCCCGGCTACGGAAATGCCGAGGAGTTGCTGGGACCTGCCCTAAAACCCTATCGGGACCGGGTCTTTCTGGCCTGCAAAACCCAGAGCCGAGACAGGCAGGGCGCGCAGGAAGAGCTAGATCGCTCCTTGGCGCGTCTGCAGACCGACCGCATCGATCTGTACCAATTCCATGCCTTCACGTCCGTGCGGGACGTGGATCAGGCTTTGGGGAGAAGGGGGGCGTTGGAGGCCTTCCTCCGGGCGAAGAATGAGGGGAAGGTCCGGTTCATCGGATTCTCGGCGCATTCCGATGAGGCAGCCCTGTGGGCAATGGAACGTTTTGATTTTGACGCCATACTTTTTCCGGTGAACTTCGTGAGCTTTCTGAAGGCCGGTTTCGGGCCGGACGTGATCCTCCGAGCTCAACGGCGGGGCATGGGGATCCTTGCCATCAAAGCCCTGGCCCGCCAGCCCTGGCCCGACCAATCCCTAAGAAAGCACTGGCCAAAAGCCTGGTATCAACCCGTCACCGCGCCCGAGGAGGCGGCTCTGGCACTTCGTTTCACCCTGTCTCAGCCGGTAACCGCCGCCATCCCGCCCGGTGACATCCGCCTCTTCCGGAGAGCCCTGGAGATCGCGCATGGATTTGCCCCCCTCCAGGATGGAGAGCTGAGGCGGCTGCGGCAGCTGAGTGCGGGCCTTATGCCGCTTTTCCCGCTTGAGGATAATCCGGTATGAAATGGTCAGGAAATCTCGAGGTGGATGACGGCATCCCCCTCCCTCCCCTAAAGGAAGGAGGGAGGGGGATGCCGGCTTGCGGGAGGGGTGAGGATTACCAGTCGGTTTGACCGAAATAGGGATTCCCATCTTCATCCACGACCCCCCGTTCCATGGGCGAGTCGAGGATTTTTTCCAGTTCTTCCGGGGTCAGGTATCGGGCTTGATATTGTAGTTGGAAGCGTTCCATCTGACGGATAAAGGCCCGGATGTGATTGCGGGATCCCTTCTGCAGATTTTGAAAAAGCACCCGGATATCCTGGTTGTCGGATTTCTTCAGGAAGATTTTCAGATCATAGATGTCCAGATCCTCAATGATGGCCCCGACTGTCAGGGCATCCTGCAGCGAGATTCGGCCGCGCTGGGTTAAATCCTGGAAAAGGGCGGCCATTTCAGGATCGGTGAAAACACCCACGCTGTCGTCCACTACCGGATCGGTGAGTCCATACTTTTGGAACATAACCCGGATCGCATTCATGTGACGCTGCTCGCTGCGGGCGATATTTCTGAAAATTCGCTGATTCCAGGTTTCATACAGAGTCTGGTAGACATCCCGGGCCAGCTTTTCCTCCTCCCGCATCTGAATCAACGCCTTATGCTCTCTGGTGCTGAGATCTTCAAGTGGAAGTCCCATAAGTAAAGATTCCATGCCGCCGTCGAATCCGTCTCCTCCGAATCCGCCTCCCCCGAATCCGCCCTGACCTCCGCGACCCCTTCCGTAACCGCCCTGGGCTGCGAGTGGGGTAAGGGTCAAGCCAATCAGGACCAACATGACCATACTCTTTTTTAACATTTCTTAGCCTCCTGTTTAACGTTTCACCCAATCCCTTCGCAAATTGCGTGCCATTTTGAACCTATTGATAAAGAATGATTTATAGTGATGACCGTGTCGAACCAAGCGACACATTTGTCAAAAGAACGACAAAAATGTAGCCGGCGGCGTTCCGGGCACTGCCTGCGAGGGGAATGAGGGGGGGACTGGCTGTGGGGAATAAGCAGAAGGAGGATTTGCTTTGATGCAGGAAAAGCACTCCGCCCAGCCAGCCAAGCGGGTCAGTATTTAATATATAGATTTGATAGAGATTGTCAAGAAAAAAAATAAAAAAATCCGATGGAGCTGTTTGACACCAACTTTTGGGATGAGATATGCTTGATTTATGGGACTTGAGGGAGGCCGCCGCTTAGACCGACGTGATTTCTTGAGAACCTTGGGCTGGAGTGCGGCGGCGCTCGGATTGGCTGGAAAGGGCTGCACCCCCGGAGAGCGCAGGGACCGGCGCCTTCCCAACATCGTGCTGATTTTCACCGATGACCAGGGTTATGCTGATGTGGGCTGTTACGGCGCTCGGGGCTTATCGACGCCTCATCTGGACCGCATGGCTGCGGAGGGCGTCCGCTTTACGGATTTTTACGTCGCACAACCCGTATGCGGGGCATCCAGGGCGGCATTGCTCACCGGCTGCTATCCCAACCGGATCGGTTTGTTGGGCGCCCCTTCACACCGTGCCCGGCACGGCATCCATCAAGACGAGATGATCCTGGCCGAGCTGCTCAAGCAGCGGGATTACGCCACGGCTGTCTACGGCAAGTGGCATCTCGGCCATCTCCCGCCCTTTTTGCCTTTGCGGCACGGATTCGACGAGTACTTCGGATTGCCCTATTCCAATGACATGTGGCCCTTTCACCCAGAATCCCCGGGGGGGTATCCCGATCTCCCCCTCATCGAGGGAGAGGAGACGATCGCGTACAACCCGGACATGGACCGCCTGACTACCTGGTATACGGAACGCTCGATCGATTTCATACAAAGGAACCGCAGCCAGCCTTTTTTCTTGTACCTGGCCCACAGTATGGCCCACGTTCCCCTGGGAGTCTCGGACCGATTCCGGGGAAAATCCCAACAAGGGATGTACGGCGACGTGATCATGGAGATCGATTGGTCGGTGGGCGAGATCTTTGCAGCCCTGGAGCGCCTGGGCCTGGAAGAAGATACGCTGGTGTTGTTCACTTCCGATAACGGCCCTTGGGTCAGCTACGGCGATCACGCCGGAAGCGCGGAGCCCCTGCGCGAGGCCAAAGGGACCACGTGGGAAGGCGGGGTGAGGGTCCCATTCATCGCGCGATGGCCCGGAAGGATCCGGCCGGGAGCTGTTTGCCGGGAGCCGGCCATGACCATCGATATCCTGCCCACCATCGCGGGGATTGTGGGAGCGGAACTCCCCTCCCATCCCATTGACGGTAAAGACATATTGCCCTTGTTGGCCGGTGAACCGGACGCGGAGTCTCCTCAGGAGGCGTATTACTTTTATCAAGGGAATACACTGGAGGCGGTGCGTTACGGGAGATGGAAGCTCCACTTTCCCCACAAGTATCGGAGTTTGTCGGGGCGCCCGGGAGGCAGCGGGGGTCAGCCGGTCAAGTACGACCAGGCGGAAACCGGGATGGCGCTCTTCGATCTGTTGGAAGATATGGGGGAGCGCCACAATGTCGCCTCCGGAAGACCTGAGATGGTAGGGAAATTGGCCGCCATGGCTCGGGCCTTCGATGGCGACCTCCAGGCGAACCGTCGCCCACATGGAGTCCTGGCGGAGTGATCGACGTCGACAGCAAAACGGATTGCAACGGCCGCTTGGGCTGAGCGGCAGAGCCGTGCTTCAGATCAACTCCGACTTTCCCGGAACCGCCACCGGGTGCATGGGCAGATCGCCGAGCGTGTAAGCGGGAGGGGTAAGATCGAGCTTGGAGGCGTTCATTACCCAATCCCAGCTGAGGGCGCGGCCGGTGTAGGCGCTCATCCGACCCATGATGGCGGTCATAGTGCTTTCGGCGACCTGCCGGCCTTCATTCAGGGGACTTCCTTTCCGGATGCTGGCGATGAGGTCCACATGTTCCTGGACATAGGGATTGGGCGATTCCTCGGGATACTCGAAGGCCTTAGATCCTTTGATATATCCGTTGGCCCCATCGGAGTAGGCGAAGCCGTTGGTGCCGATGACTCGTTCCGAGACGTTGGAATGGCAGCCTTCGGTCTGCCGGCACATGCTCATCACTCGGGCGCCGTTGGCATATTCATACTCCACCGCAAAGTGATCGAAGATGTTGCCGTACATGGGATCGGTGCGGACCTGGCGCCCGCCCATCCCCGAGCAGCGGACCGGGGGGGACCCGATGGCCCAGTTGATGACGTCCAAGTTGTGCACATGCTGTTCCACGATATGATCACCCGACAGCCAGGTCAGGAACAGCCAGTTGCGGCAGTGCCATTCCATGTCGGACCAGCCCTTTTCCGTGCGGCCGACCCAATTTTGCTGAGCCCGCTCCACCCAAAGCGCACCCATATTCCAGTAGCACTGCCCGGAAACGATCTCGCCGATGTCGCCGCCCTGCACCCGTTTCATGATCTCGACATAGTGGGCTTGGTGACGGCGTTGAGTCCCGGCGACGATGCCGAGGTTCTTTTGAGCCGCCGCCGCAGAACTGGCGATCACCGATCGTATGCCGACCGGATCCACAGCCACCGGTTTTTCCATGAACACATGTTTTCCGGCCTCAACCGCGGCCTTTAAATGCCGGGGCCGGAAATGAGGCGGGGCGGCCAGGATGACCAGCTCGATGTCGCTGGCCAGGACCTTTTGGTAGGCATCGAATCCAAAAAATCGACGATCAGGATTGACCTGGAAGTTTTCCGCTGAGAGCTTCTCTGAGAGTCTTTGAAAAGAGCTCTCCACCCGGTCTTCGAATAGGTCCCCCATGGCGGTGATCACCACGTCGGAGGATGCTTCGACGCAATTGATGGCCGCACCCGTACCGCGGCCGCCGCAGCCGATGAGCCCCACCCGGATCTTGTCCGAACCGCCCGCGAAAAGCGCTCCGGTTCCGGACATCATGGCCACCACCGAGGCGGTGGAGGTGGACTTGATGAAGTCTCTTCGGGTCATACCCTTGTTTGTGTTGCCTTGAGCCATGCTTTGTTCTCCTTATGTCGGCAGGAAGGGGCGCCGCTCAGAAGTCGTCGCAGGCGCGGTAAGCTTCGATCACCGCTTTTTCTCCTTCCAGACCGGATTTGCTTTTCCCGTGTTCCATGCATAGGACACCCTGGTATCCTTTGCTGTGAAGATGCTCGAATATGTTCTTATAATTAATCTCCCCGGTTGTGGGTTCTTTGCGCCCGGGATTGTCGCCCACGTGGAAGCTGGCGATCTCGCTCCAGGCCATGTCGATGTTGGGGATGAGGTTGCCCTCGGTTATCTGTTGATGGTAGATGTCGTTGATGATTTTACAGCTTGGGCTCCCTACGGCTTGGCAGATAAGATAAGCCTGGGGAATCTTGGTAAGGAAGAGGCCGGGGTGATTGGTCCAGGCATTGAGCGGCTCGAGGACTATGATCAAGCCGGAAGGCTCACAGAGTTCGGCACAGCGCTTGAGATTTTCGATGACATTGGCGGTCTGATAATCCCACTCCATCCCTTCGTCGAATCGCCCCGGTACCATCAGGGCCCATTTCGCGTTGACCCGTCGGGCCGTCTCGATCGCGGTTTTTACCCTCTGCTGCAGCATGGAGCGGATCTCCGGATCCCGCGTGACGAACGACTTGACCTTGAAATCGGCATAGGCCACGAAAGGGCCCCATTCCATGTTCAAGCGGTCCATCTCCCGTGCCAGCTTCTCCTGCTCGGCGGAGGGGAGGTTCATCAAACCGTTATGGAACATGGCCCGGAATCCTTGATCGGCCATAAACTTCAATTGATCGACCGGGTCATCTCCGGCATGTTCCTTGAACATTCCCAAAGGAGGAGCGTATTTGAGCCGAAATCCCGAGCTGGATTGGGGCCGGGGCCGCGCGCCCGGATCGCATGGGCTGGAAATGTCGAGAGCCCCGCGACGGCCGCCGCCGCGCTTCCGATGAACCGCCGCCGCGGCATCCCTTTCGGTTCATGCTTGGTATTTGTCGTGCTGGATCTCTTAACCATGCTGGTCTCCTTTATTTTCTCAAATATCGAGTTTAGAGGACTGGATAGAGTCCCGGTTTTGTCGGTTCGGCCGGAGGGAGGGTATGAATCCGCCACAGGAGCATTCTATTTCATGGGCCCTGGATTTGCAAGCCGTGCGGCGGGCTCTGCCCGCTTTTCCGTTCTGTTTTCGTCGGATATAGAAGGCTGTGTTATAATAACCGCTCTGACTCCTGGATTAAATGCGAATCTAGGCTGGATTCCATGCGCCACAAGGCTTTCGGACGCACAGGGAAAAAGGTCTCGGTATTGGGATTCGGAGGAATGCGATTCGATCCGAATAATGAAGCCCAGGCTGTGAAAACGGTGCAGCGGGCCGTGGAATTGGGGGTCAACTACTTCGACACGGCTCCCGGATACTGCAACGACCGATCGGAGAGTTTTATCGGGAAGGCGCTCGCGGAGCTTCCGTCTCGAAATCGGGAGGAAGTGTATGTCTCCACCAAATCTCACTATCGGTCCGATCCCGCCGCAGATGACGTCAGGCGGCGCATCGAAGATCAGCTGATGAAACTCCGGCGGCAGCGAATCGAGTTCTACCAGATGTGGTGCTTGATGGACCTGGATCAGTTTCAGTTTGTCATGCGGCCGGGCGGGCCGTATGAGGGAGCGTTGCACGCCCGGGAGGAGGGGCTTGTCGAGCACATCTGTTGCACGGTGCATGCCTCCGGAGATGACATTTCCGCCATGGTAAGAGCAGGTCTTTTCGAGGGATTTACCCTGGGATACAACATCCTCAATCATGACTTCCGGAAAAAAGGCCTTCGGGCCGCAGCAGACGCCGGTCTGGGGGTAGTGACCATGAATCCTCTGGGCGGAGGGATGTTGACGAGGGATGCCGAGACGTTCAGCGTGCTCAAGGAAGACGCCACCGATTCCTTTATCGCAGCCGCACTCCGTTTCAATCTGTCGCATCCTGAGATCGGGGTGGTCCTGTCCGGGATGAAGAATGTAGCCGAAGTGGAGGCCAATGTCGAAACCGCGGATTCGGTCCGGACGCCGGATCCGGCTGTGGTGGAGCGCCTGCTGCATAGGTTCGAGTCGCTGGGAGAGTCTTTCTGCACCGGCTGTGGCTATTGTCTGGAACACTGCCCCGAGGCGATCCAGATCCATCTCCTGGCCGGGCTCTGGGATCGGGTGCGCATGAAGCTTCCTGATGACGCGCGCCGGGTCTATGCTATCTACCTGAAAGACGAGGACCGCTGGCTCAAAGGCAGGCGTGCTGCGGACTGCACCCGTTGCGGCGAGTGCGAACAGGCCTGCACGCAGGGGCTGCCGATCCGAGAGTATCTCGCGAAGCTTGAGGAATTTCTTTAGGGGACATCCCCCAAGGCTTGACAAAGCGAGTTCTGGGATGTATTTTATTGACCGACTGATCGGTCAATAAAACAGGTTAAAAATGCCGAAGATCGTCGATAAGAAAGAAAAACGGAGCCGGATCCTGGAAACCGCGATTAAAGTTTTCGCCCAAAAAGGCGTCAACAACACCAAAATCGCGGATATCGCTCAGGCTGCGGGCATCGGCAAGGGAACGGTCTACGAATACTATCACAGCAAAGAGGAGATCATCTCCGACAGTTTCCGCCACTTCATGGAATCCATGAGCGGAGTGATCGGGCGACGGCTGCTCCATTTGCGTGATCCCGTGGACAAGCTATTAGCCTATTTTGCGGCATGGGGCGAGATCGTAGACAGTGAGGCTATGAGCTACATCGAGGTGGTATTGGATTTTTGGGCCGAAGGCCTGAGGCAGGAGAAGACCGCCATGACCATCAATCTTGCCGAGATGTACGCCGAATACCGGGCCACAGTGAAGAGTCTTTTGGATGAATGTGTCTCCGCCGGACGGATCCGGCCGGTCGATACCCAGATCACCGCCTCCATCCTTTTGGGGACTATGGATGGGCTGTTGGTGCAGTGGATCGCGGACCGCGACGTGTTCGACATCAAGCTGGCCATCGAATTGCTGCCCAAGATCTTTATTGCAGGAATGGAAGGGCATGGTTGATACCTGTCGATCGATCTGTTTATTATTGACCGGCTCGTCGGTCATTAAATATCATGTACAAGGAGCGCTGTGACATGCTAAAGATCGGAATCGGGCTGTTTCTCATCGGCGTTCTTTCCTTCTCTGTGACGGCCCAGGAACTTACCGGCGAGGATATCATTCAGAGGGTTAATCAGGTGATCAACCCTCAGGCCATGTATGCCAAGGCTAAAATGACCATCACAACCTCATCGGGCAGCCTGCGCACGTTTCTGTATGAGTCCTGGAGCAAAAATAAGGGTGAGAAGAACCTGGTTCGCTACTTGGAACCGGTACGAGTCAAGGATCAAGCCACCTTGATGCTCAATCATGCCGACGACATCTGGATGTTCTTCCCTCGTACCCAGCGTGTGCGCAAGCTGGCCTCTCACGCAAAAAAACAAAAGATGCAAGGCAGCGATTTCTCTTACGAGGATATGGGCAGCGGAGATGCTTTCATCGAAGATTTCTCCGCTCGGAGGTTGAATGACCAAACATGGGAAGGTTTTGACTGCTTCCAGCTCGAGCTGAAACGCATTCCCGAGAGCGATATCTCGTATTCCCGCCTTGTGATCTGGATCATCAAGGATCGATTTGTGCCGGTGGTTATTGAATATTATTCGGAGAATGATCCGGATCGCATCTTGAAGCGTCTGGTTCAGAGCGATATTCGGGAGGTCGACGGGATACCGACGGCATTTCGGATGGACATGCACAATCAAAACGATGGCTCGCAGACCGGGCTGGAATTGCTGGAAGTCCGATACAATCTGATCCTGCCGGACTCCATGTTCACGGAGCGGGTTTTGAAAAGATGAAATCCTGCTGGATGGCGGTTGTTCTACTCGGCTTGGCGGTCTCTGCAACGGCTGCTCCGGAGGAATTGCAGATCTTCGGATACTTCGAACCCCAATACTTGGGAACGCATATCAGCGCGGGATATTATCAGCTCTTCACCAACAAGCTGCGGGTCGATGTCAAATCTGTGCTGTCCGATAAAATCACCTTCGCAGCTAATATCAACACCATAACCTACCATGGGAAAAAGGAATGGAATATCCTGGATTTCCTTGCTCCGGATATTCGAGACACCATTCCAGTAACCTTACGGCCGCTGTATACGCTCCCTTTCGAGAACCAGACTCTTTTGGACAATGCCTACGTCCGCTTGAGTCTGATGGGATTCGATTTGACGGTCGGAAAACAACAGATCTCGTTGGGGACCGGGTATGTCTGGAATCCCACCGACGTCTTCAATGTCAAGGATGTGCTCGATCCTACCTATGAGCAACCGGGCCACAACGCCGTACGTTTGGACATCCCGGTGGACGGGCGCCACACAGCGACGCTGCTCTATGCTCCGGAAGCGTCCTGGGGTGAGTCGGGCAAGCTTCTCCAGCTCAAGGGTGGCGCCGGGCGGTTTGATTATTCCCTGACTTTGATCGAGACGCGGTGGACCTTTCACGACTATTCCCGCTTCGATGCCGGTTCCCTAAATTTTGCAGCCTTGCCCGAAAGACGGCGTCTGTGGGGCGGAAGCGCGGTGGGCGAGCTTTTGGGAATGGGGGTGTGGGCCGAGCTCGCCTTCAACACCATGGAGCGGTCCAAAGATTTTTATGAACTGGTGTTGGGTTCCGACTATACGTTCGATTTTCAGACCTATTTCATGGTGGAATACTACCGCAACACACTGGGGAAATCCGATTATCGCACCTATGGCCTCAACGACTGGATGCGCTTCTTCACCTCGGAGCAGAAGTCGGTCACTCGCGATCAATTCTACTCCCTGGTCCAGCATCCAGTTACCGATCTTCTGGTGTTGGGTTTTCAGTGCCTCTTGAGCCTCTCCGACGGCAGTTGTTCCTTCGTTCCCCTCGCGCGCTATTCGCTGTCCGACGACACAGAGCTGTTTGCCTACTTAAACCTGAATATCGGGAGTGAGGGAAAAACCTACGGCTGCTCCCTGGGCCGGGCGGGCCTGTTGCGGCTGAGGGTGTACTTTTAGGTAAATTATGATAGCAGGAGATTGCCATGCGTGAGAAATTTCTGATCCGACTCGCCCGCTGGCACGCAGTTCACCCCTGGAGGATGCTGGCTGGCGTCTTGATCCTTACGGTGGTGCTGGCGGGATTCGCATTGCATCTCCACGTGACCATGCGCTGGTCCGACCTGTTGCCTTCCCAGGACCGGCGGACGATCGAGTTCAACCGCATCATCGATGAGTTCGTCTCCGCCACCAGTCTGGTGGTGGTGGTCCAGGGCACGGAGGCCCGAATAAAAGCTTTTGCCGATGCGCTGGCCCCACGGATCGTTGCGACTCATGACCAGGATCGTGACCGGCCGTTTTTTCGTCGGGTGGATTACAAGCGAGACGTCGCCTTCCTGCGCGCCAATGGGCTGCTGCTGGTCAAAGAGGCGGATCTGCGTAATCTCAAGCCGATTTTCACCAACCCCAATCTTCCCGGCCTGTTGGCCAATCTCAATCAGGCCATGGAGAGGGAGTATGTCGGTCAAGAGGATTCGATGTCCACGCGTGAAAAAGAGGATTTTGCCTTCCAGTTCTTGGACGGTATCCACGGATTGGTTGAGATCCTGTTTGATGCCGCCCACGGCGAGGACCTGTCCGATGGCGATATTCACGCCGCGGCGGATAAGCTCTTGATCGGTGATCCTTATTATTTGTCCTATGACAAGACGACGTTGGTCCTCAATGCCATCCCTAATTTTACCATGATGGACACCGATCTGATGGTGAAGGGAACGGATGCGGTCCAGGTGGTTCTCGATGAACTGAAACCGGAATTTCCTGATGTGGAGGCGGGTCTCACAGGATTTATCGCCATCGGGCGGGACGAGATGGTGTATGCCGAACAGAGCCTGGGCTTCACGACCGCCATAGCCGTCGCGGCCATTTTGCTCCTGCTCATGCTGTCATTCCGCATGTGGGTGGCGCCGTTGCTGGCAACGGCCAATCTTTTGATCGGGCTGGTTTGGGCGGTCGGAATCGTGGCCCTGCTGGTGGGACAGCTCAACATCATGACGTACATGATGGCGGTCGTCCTACTGGGCTTGGGGATTGATTTCTCCATCCACATCATATCGGGCTTCACGGAGTGGCGGGCGGCCGGAGATTCCATCGCCGTCGCCATGGAAAAGACCTTTTTGAAAAGCGGCAAAGGCGTCATCACCGGAGCCCTCACCACGGCCTGTGCGTTTTTGGCCCTCATCATCAGTCACTCTCGTGGGATGAAGGAGATGGGCCTGGTCACCGGATTCGGACTGCTCGCCATCCTGGCAGCCACCCTGCTCTGTCTGCCGGCGTTGCTGGTACTGCGGGAACGCCGGATCGACCGGAAGACGGCGGCCTCCGGCCTCGCCTCGGCGAGAGTCCAGCGGGATATCACCTTTCGATTCCTCGGAAAGACGGCGGCCTGGCTGGGAAGACACTATGTCTTCACGCTGGTAATTTTCTTGGGGATTACCCTGGTCCTTGCCTGGACCGGGATGAAAATCCCGTTCGATCACAACTATATGAATATCGAACCCAAAGGGATCACCTCGGTGGTTCTGCAGGATACCATCCTGGACAAGTTCGACATGGGGATGGATTATGCGCTGGTTCTGACGGATGATATCGATCATTCCCGGGAGATCGCCGAACAATATCGCGAGCTCGGTTCGGTGGCCATGACCGAGGACATCTCGCTTTATCTGCCTTCTCTGGAGCAGCAGCGTCGGCGTCTTCCCCATATATTGGAGATATCCCAGTCCCTGGAATCTGCTGCGGCGCGGTCGGGGATTTCAAGCGTGGAGCTTTTGGCCCTAGTTTCCGAGATCGAGCGATTGGAAATGAATGTCATGGAGATGCAGGACATGGCCTATCTCGGAGGGCAGGACAAAGTGGACGGCAAGTGCCAAGCATTGGTGGGAAACCCCGAACTGGACACCTCGAGCAGCCTATTAGCCTCTCTCTATCGCTCGGTGGAGGATAATCCCTCACGGAATGTTCTTGCCGGCCTGTCGCGTTTCCAGCGGTCTTTTGCCCCCTATTTCCGGCGGGCTGTGCAGCAAATGTGCCGTACGGATCCAATCGGTCTCGTTGATCTCCCTGACTCCATCCTCGACCGATACGGAAATCAGGCGCGCGATCAGTTCCTGGTTTCGGTCTTTCCATCCGGGAGCGTGTGGCAGGATGCGGCGTTCTTGAAGCGTTTCGCAGACGATCTGGAGCGGATCAGCGAACGCGCCACCGGAATGCCTCCGGTGTTCCGCGCGCTGATCGAAGTCATCGGCCGCGACGGCCGCAACGCCGTCCTGGTGACCGTGGTGGTGGTCTTCCTGCTGCTATGGGTGGATTTTCGCTCGCCTGGATATGCCCTGATGGCCTTGACACCCTTGGCTTTGGGGGTGCTGTGGATGGTGGGATTCATGCGGTTGACGGGTATGCAGCTTACGGTCATGAACGTCATGGGCCTGCCCATGATCGTGGGCATCGGGATAGACGACGGCGTGCACATCGTCCATCGGTTGCGTGAAGAGGGATGGGGAAGTCTCCGGGTGATTTTTGCCAGCACCGGGAAAGCCGTTCTGCTGACTTCACTGACCACGATGCTGGCCTTTGGATCGCTGGTATTTGCCATCTGGCGGGGATTTGGACACCTGGGGGGAGCCCTCTTCTTGGGTGTCGGGGCCTGTTTTTTAACCACCGTGGTCTTTCTCTCGGGCATAATCGGCACCTGGGAACGCCGGAAGCTCGGATTGGGTGAACAAACCGGCTAGGGCGGAGACCATCGGATTATCCCCTGCCCATCGGTCGACCGGTGCGATCCCCCAATTTATATGATATCGTCTTCAGTCGTGGATATGGAAGTGCCATTTCCGATAAACCTCTAGGCTGTGTCTCGTATATACGTATATAAGTGAGAGATCCCTACCGGGAGAATGAATTTTGCTAAGAAATTATCTCAAGACGGCGTGGCGCAATCTCAATCGCCGCAAGGGATATTCGTTTATCAACCTGATGGGATTGTCCATCGGAACCGCCTGCTGCATCCTTATCCTGCTCTATGTGCAGGATGAGTTCAGCTTCGACCGCTATGTGCCTGATTATCCCAACACCTATCGAGTCATCGTGAATCTTCAGACCTCGGAACGCGGGGATATGCCCCTCGCCCGCACCCCGCCGCCGTGGGGGCCGGCCCTCAAGGAGGATTATCCCGAAGTGGAAGACTATGTCCGCTTCAAGACGCCGCTGGTGTCCTGGTTGGTGAGCCATGAGGCCGAAAACAAGCGGTTCCATGAAAAAGGATTCTATTTTGCCGATCCCACGGTATTCGGGTTCTTCGGATATCGGCTTTTGAAGGGGGATCCACAATCCGCGTTGACGGAACCGCGCACGGTGGTGCTGACCGAGTCGGCGGCGCGGAAGTATTTTGGGGACCAGGATCCCATGGGATTGACCTTACGCCTTGATAACGCCTACGATTTCTTGGTTACCGGAGTCATGCGGGACGTCCCCCGGAATTCCCATTTCGATTTCGATATCTTAGCCTCGATTTCCACTCTTGGAACGGTACCCATCTACGGAGATACGGATTACCTGACTTGGCGCCGGGGGTTGAATCCGGATCTCTACACCTATATCCGGCTCCGTCCGGGGAGTTCACCAGCGGAGTTGGAAGCCAAGCTGCCGGAATTCTTATGCAAGTATCTGGGCGACATCCTCAGCCGCGTCAATATCGTGCTGACTCCCCGTCTCCAGCTGCTGTCGCGCATCCACCTACATTCCCGTCTAGAAGCCGAGATCCGCGCCAACAGCGATATCCGCTATGTGTATATCTTCTCCGCCATCGCGGCCTTTGTGCTCATCATCGCCTGCATCAATTTCATGAATCTGGCCACGGCCCGTTCCACCGGGCGGGCCCAGGAAGTGGGCATGCGCAAGGTGGTCGGGGCAAAGAGACGCCAGCTCATCCTGCAGTTTATCGGCGAATCCATGCTTATGGCTGCCTTGGCTCTGGTTCTGTCGATCGGCCTGGTTTTGGCATTTTTGCCGGTCTTTAATTCGCTCTCCGGAAAACAGCTAACGCTCAGATTGGCCGACCCCGCAGCGGGCTTGGGATTGGTGGCCATGGCACTTCTGGTGGGATTGCTCTCGGGAAGCTACCCGGCCTTTTTCCTCTCTTCATTCCACCCGGTGGCGGTTTTCCGCGGCTCGCTTAGAGCCGGGAGAGCCAACGCCCGGCTGCGCAGGGGCTTGACGGTCTTTCAGTTCGCGCTCTCCATCGTGTTCATCATCGGCACCGGTGTGGTGAGCCGCCAGCTCCATTATGTAACCCACAAGGTGTTGGGATTCGACAAGGAACAGGTGGTGGTCCTTCCCATGGGAGATCCCCGAGCACGCCAGATCTATCAGACATTCAAGGATCGGGTGTTGTTGAGTTCGGAGATAGTGGCGGTGAGCGGGTCCAGCAGCGTGCCCGGCGGTTTGATCGGAATCCTGCCCATGCTTCCCGAGGGCGCATCGGCGGAAGACGAAGTGACCATGGAATTTTTCATGGTGGACCACGATTTCCTCACAGCCATGGGTATAGGCCTCAAGGACGGCCGGGATTTTTCTCTCGAATATTCCACTGATGCGAACGAAGCGTTCATCCTCAATGAGACCGCGGTTCGCCAGCTGGGGTGGGAGTCTCAACCCCTCGATAAGCGCATCACCATCCCCGGATTCAGGCGGGGCCGGGTCGTCGGTGTTGCCCGGGACTTTCACGCCAAATCGCTGCACCAGAGGATCGAGCCCCTCATGCTCCTGATTGCTCCCAATCCGGATGCCTATCTCCAGCTTTTGGTGCGCATTTCACCTCGGAATATCGATCAAGCCCTGGCAGACATCCGGGAGGCTTGGCAGGAGGTTTATCCCAACGATCCTTTTGCCTACTCTTTCCTGGATGAAGATTTCGACAGCCTGTATCGGGCCGAGAGGCTGCGGGGGCGTATCTTCATGATCTTCGCCTGCCTGGCGGTTCTTATAGCCTGTCTGGGGCTCCTGGGCCTTGCCTCCTTCACCGCCGAACAGAAAACCAAAGAGATCGGCATCCGCAAGGTCCTGGGGGCCAGTGAATTCAGCATCGTACGGCTGCTGTGCAAAGAGTTCATTCGACTGGTGGTGCTGGCCTGGCTCATCGCCTGGCCCCTGGCCTTCTGGATCATGCACACCTGGCTGGGGAATTTCGCCTATCGAATCGAGATGCCATGGGCGGTATTCCTGCTGGCCGGATTGCTGGCATTGCTGATCGCCTTGATCACGGTGAGTTTTCAGGCAGTGCGAGCGTCCATCAGCGATCCGGTGGACTCCATTCGTACCGAATGACATCCCCCTGTCCTCAGGCCCGCGCCCGGTTGCATGCCCTGCGACACACCCGGTTTCACAAGGCTGGAGCCAGTTGACCTTTTTACGCGATTGGCGTATACTCCGTGGGCCTAAGGTCTTGGAGCAGAGGTCAGCTAAACATCACATCGAATTGGGACAAAGGTGACGTGTTGATGAGTCAAGCCACAGCGCGAATGCGGAATATCGGCATCAGTGCGCACATAGATTCCGGTAAAACCACGTTGACGGAAAGGATCCTGTTTTTCACCAAGAAGATCCGCAAGATGCACGAAGTGCGCGGCCGTGACGGTGTGGGCGCCACCATGGACTCCATGGAACTGGAGAAGGAAAGGGGGATCACCATAGCCTCGGCCGCCACCAACGTGACCTGGCATGATCACAGCATCAACATCATCGACACTCCCGGGCATGTGGATTTCACCATCGAAGTAGAGCGCGCGCTCCGCGTGCTGGACGGGGCTGTCTTGGTACTGTGCTCGGTAGGAGGCGTCCAGTCTCAGTCCATCACCGTAGACCGCCAGCTTAGGCGATATGGAGTTCCGGCCATCGCCTTTGTCAACAAATGCGACCGCATCGGTGCGGATCCTTACCGGGTAACGGATCAGCTGAAGGATAAGCTGGAGCGGAATGCCGTCCTCATGCAGGTCCCGATCGGATTGGAGGTGGATCACCGGGGTGTCATAGACCTGGTCTCCATGCGGGCTCTTTATTTTGACGGGGAGGGGGGGGAAGTCGTAAGGAGCGAAGAGATCCCGTCGGACTTGCGGACGGAAGCCGAGGCCAGACGTGAAGCCCTGCTGGACGCCGCCTCCATGTTTTCGGATCAGCTAATGGAAGCCGTTTTAGAGAGTACTCAGATTCCGGACGACCTCATCCATGAAGCTGTGCGACGCGGGACAGTCGCACAGAGGCTGACTCCGGTATTCGTGGGATCCGCTTACCGGAACAAAGGCGTACAGCCGCTGCTGGATGCGATCGTGCACTACCTGCCCCATCCAGGAGAGATCCAAAACACCGCCTTGAACCTCGACCTTGAGGGAAAAGAGGTGATCCTACGCCCTGATCCAGACGCTCCCACCGTGAGCTTGGCCTTCAAGCTGGAGGACGGCCCTTACGGCCAGCTCACCTATATCCGTATCTATCAAGGTACCGTTAGCAAAGGCGACGATCTCTTGAACACCCGATCGGGTCGGCAGTTCAAGGTGGGACGCCTAATCCGGATGCATTCCGACCGAATGGAGGATATCGGCTTTGCCGCATGCGGAGATATTGTGGCGCTTTTCGGCGTCGACTGTGCTTCCGGCGATACTTTTGTCTCGCCCGGCCTGAATTTTTCCATGTCCCCCATTCACGTTCCGGATCCGGTGATATCGTTGGCCATTACTCCGGTCGACGCCAAGGCGTCGGACAGCCTGTCCAAGGCGCTTTCCCGTTTCACGCGAGAAGATCCCACCTTCCATACCTATGTGGATCCGGAATCCAACCAGACCATCATACAGGGCATGGGGGAGTTGCATTTGGATGTCTACATGGAGCGCATGAAACGTGAGTACCGGGCGGAGGTTGATGCCGGCATGCCTCAGGTTGCATATCGGGAATCCATCACGCAGGAGGCGTTCTTTGATTACACCCATAAAAAGCAGACCGGCGGGGCCGGACAGTACGGCCGGGTCATCGGTCGCCTGGAGCCGTTGGCCGAGGGGAATTATGAATTCGCGGACGAGGTCAAGGGCGGCCGTATCCCGCGGGAATTCATCTCCTCGTGTGACAAGGGATTTCGGTCGGCCATGGTCAAAGGCCCCCTAATCGGATTTCCCATCGTCGGCGTGCGGGTGATCCTTTCGGACGGGCAATCTCATCCGGTGGACTCTTCGGATCTGGCTTTCCAGACCGCGGCCCGTGACGCCTTTAAGCAGGCCTACCCCAAAGCCAAACCTCGAATCCTGGAGCCTATCATGCGTCTATCGGTGGAGGGACCGTCGGAGTTTGCGGGAAATGTATTCGCCAGCATCACCCAGAGGAGAGGCATCATCGTCAGTTCGGTGGAGGACGGAACCTTTGCACGGGTGGATGCCGATGTGCCTTTGAGCGAGATGTTCGGGTACGCCACCACGCTCCGCTCCTTGACACAGGGAAAGGCCGAATTCAGCATGGAGTTTGTCAAGTACGGCCGGGTCCCGGCCCAGATCGCGGAAGCGCTGATCGCCGGATCCCGGGAAAAACGGGATACCAAATAGGGCCAATAACCGCAGGAGGTCACCCATGGTCAAAGCCGAGCTCATCAAGATGAGCCCGTTGCGGATCTTGGAGAAATCCATGCACGGGGGATTGGGCAAGGGCAATATCGGGATTCTGGCATCCCGCAAGGGGGTGGGCAAGACGGCATGCCTAGTGCATATCGCTACCGACAATCTGCTCCAGGGCAAACCCGTGATCCACATTTCCTATTCCAGCCGTGTGGATTACATCATAAACTGGTATAAAGACATCTTTACGGAAATCGCCAAGCGGAGGAACCTGGAGAATGCGGTTGAGGTGCACGACGAGATCATACGCAAGCGGGTGATCATGAACTTCAAGCAGGAGGGCACCCGAACGGACCAGATCCTCAAGAGTGTGGAGGCTTTGATCGTCCACGGACAGTTCGCCGCCGAGACCGTGATCGTGGATGGATTTGATTTCACGCGGTCTTGTATGGAGGATCTGGGTTCGTTCCGGGATTTTGCTCGTCGCCTCGGCCTGGAGGTTTGGTTCAGCGCGTCTCTCCGAGGCGAGGAACCGCTGTTCGACGAGAACGGTGTGCCGCTGCTGTTGAAGGGGTGCCTGGATGGGGTGGACGTGCTGGTCACGCTGAACTCTCACCAGGGTCTGGTTAGGCTCTATCTGCAGAAGGATCGCGGACACCCTCCTGCCGGTGAGCTACCGCTCAAGCTTGATCCGCGCACACTTCTTATCGCCCGGCAGCAATGAAGCAGCCGATTGATCGGGACCGTCTTTATAGACTTGGGAGGCCTATCCGCTTCCCGCGGGATTCGGGATCGTTGCGGGTTCAAGGGAGGTTCACATGAAAAAGCTCATCGCGGCGTTATTGGGAATGGCATGCGGGGCGGCTCTGCTTAAGGCTCGAGGCCTCAGGGAGGCAACTCAGCGCGAGCGGAGGCTCGCAGAGATCGAGGCATTCCATGTTCAAGACCAAGCCGCGGCTCAATCCAAGGACGTACCTACCCTGCGCGGCCTATGGACGGATGATTGTGTGCTGCTTCCCCCGGGGAGACTTCCCATCGTGGGGAAGGAGGCGGTGTGGGCTTATCTTCAGGAGCAGTATGAAGAGTTGGAAGGAGTGGAGATCCTGGAGTACCGCCAGGAATTCCAGGAGGTGATGTTGGCGGGCGATTGGGCCTTTGAATGGGGTGTTTTCAAAGGTGCGGCCCGGCCGGCCGGAGAAGACGTCCAATACACGCGGGCCAAGTTGTTCCGTGTGCTGCGGCGGCATCCATCCGGAATATGGAAAGTCGCCCGCTCCATTTGGCATGATGATCCCGAGGATCTGGATTATGAATGAGGCCTCAAGCTCGGATCAATCATCCAACACGATTAGCACCATGTGTTTGAGGGGGATGGCCGACGTTTTACGGAAGCCGGATTCTTCGGCGAATGTGAGGATGTCCTCGGGTTTAAGCCGGTGGATGAGGGGTGGTCCCTCCTCCTCCGGTGCCGATATCCAAAATATCACGGCCCGACATGTTTTCCAACGACAGGTCGACTACGCGGTCGATTTCCAGCAGTGCCCGGCGCTGCGGGGAGCGCAGTCTCTCCAGTTTCTTACAAACACGATCCTCGCTCATCATATCTGCTCGACGCGCATCTTGAATTGGCTCGAGATTCATTATAAACCATAACCGAATATCATGAGCTCTGGTTACAGCCGCAGAGATTTACGCATCATAAATCCTGTGAACGAGTTCAAATAGTTGTCTTGCGCCCTTCCGGACAGGTATAATGAGGCATGTCCGCTTCCCCAGGTGAAGAGAACATGATCACCCGAAGAGTGTCCATTCCCTTAGCAACCGGAGAAAGCGTTTCCGGGATTCTTGATTTGCCGGCGGGATTCGATTCGCGGCTGGGAACCGGAATCGTCGTGGCCCATGGAGCCGGAAACGATATGCGCAGTCCTTTGCTCGAGGCCTTTGCAGGGGGGATGGCCCGCGAGGGCATCCTTTCGCTGCGGTTCAATTTCCCCTATAAGGAAAAGGGGAAAAAAGCTCCCGATCCTCCCAAGCGCCTGGAGGCCGCCTGGCGGGCGGCGTACCGTTATCTGCGCGATCATGAGGAATTCGGCTCCCTCCGAATTATTGGGGCCGGAAAATCTATGGGTGGGAGGATCGCGGCGCAGATGGTGGCGGGGGGGGACCTGCCGGTCGAGAGGCTCGTTTTTCTGGGTTATCCGCTGCATCCTCCAGGACAAAAAGACAGACTCCGCGATGCGCCGCTCATCCAAATCCGGATCCCCATTCTGTTCTTCTCAGGCACTCGAGATCCCTTATGTGATCTGGGATTGCTGCAGGGAGTGCTCGAGAAGATGGAAGCGGGCTGGGTGTTGGAGACCATAGAAACCGGGGATCACTCCTTCCGTGTCTTGAAATCTGCAGGCTTAAGTCAGGAGCAGGTTTACCGGGATATGGTTCAAAAGACAGCGGCCTGGGTGCGGTCGGGCTGAATGGATCGAATTGAATCGTGAAAGCCCGAGAAGCGGTCGATCGATGGACCAGGGGGAATCCCGAGCCGCTCGAAAGAGCCCGGAGGAAGACAAAGCAGGACGACAGGTGTCGTAGACTGAAATAGGCTTATAGAAAAAAGGAGGCGCGTATGCAAAAACGAGCGGGATTGATTTGGTTGGCCGTATTTTTTGGCCTGGGGCTTCAGATCCAGGCCGAGCAAGGCCTCAAAGTGTTCATCTCGGTGGATATGGAGGGCATCTCGGGAGTGGTCACTTCAGAGGAATGCAGCCGTTCCGGGCAAGACTACGGGATTTTTCGCCGCATCATGACGCTGGAAGCCAACGCCGCGGTGGAAGGCGCCTTGGCGGCGGGCGCCACGAAGATCTGGGTGCGCGATTCGCACGGCTCGGCGCGTAATATCCTGCCCGACCTCCTCCATGAAAAGGCCGTACTGGTCCGCGACTGGGCCGGCGGGCCCAAGGTCATGATGGATGGGATTGACGAGAGTTTCGATGCGGTGATATTCATAGGCTATCACGCCCGGGCCGGCACTCCCGACGCCATCATCGAGCACACCATGAGCGGCATGGTCACCGACTCTGTGGTCAACGGTGTGTCCCTGCCGGAAGCTGGCTGGAATGCTTTGATCGCCGGGCATTACAATGTCCCAGTGGTGTTTGTTTCAGGCGACCAGGCCCTCTGCCGGCAGGCGGAGGAGCTTTTCGGGGAGGTGGAGACGGTGGCGGTCAAGGACGCCATCGGGGCCGCGGCTGTGTGTTTACACCCCTCGGCGGCCCAGGCCAAAATCTATGCGGGGGTGGAAAAAGCCTTGGGGCAGATCGAGCGATACAAGCCATATCGGCTCGATCCGCCCTATACCCTGGTCCTGACGCTCAAGACCGAGACCCAGGTTTACAGCGGAGCGTTCTATCCCGGGGTCCGGCGGACCGGTGACTGGGAACTGACCTACACCAGCGATGACATCATGGATATCGTCAAGGCCTTTATCTATATGCGGCGATAATATCAATCGTTCTCTAAGGCTTCCAGATTCTGATCGATGAGCTCGATCTGCGCTTGTGCTTCGCTCAGGCGCTCTTTCTCGGCCGCCACTACATGCTCGGGGGCCCGCTCTGCGAAATTGGGATTCTCCAGCCGTGCGGAGGCCTTCTCGATATCCTTACGCAGTTTATCGCGCTGTTTGCGCAACCTTTCGGATTCCTTTTTTGGGTCGATGACTCCGGTCAGATAGAGCTCGGCACTCCCCACCACCTGAATGGCCGCGGCTGTCGGGCGTTTGATGTCGGGAGCGACTTGCAGGGATTCCAAGCCCCCCAAGTTCAGGATATGCCGGTCAAGCCTTCTCATGACCGCGGCGATATCGGAATCAGCCCTGACCAGCGCACCGATCATTTGTTTGGGTGGCATGTTGTAGCGGGCGCGGAGTTCGCGCACAGCCCTGATCAAATCTTGGATGAGGGAGAAGTCCCTTTCTATGTCGGCGTCCCGGTGCTCGGATTGGGCTTTTGGCCAGGGAGACGATATTAGAAGATCGGGGGCCGGCGCCGGGCTTTCCAATCCCCGGGCGGGGCATTGGATTCCCAGCCGTTTCCAAAGCGCCTCGGTGATGAAGGGGACGAAGGGGTGGAACAGCCGCAGCACCTGATCCAGGGCGAACGCCAGCACAGAACGCGCGACCGGAGCCGCGGCCTCGTCTCTGAAGCGGGGCTTGATGAGCTCCAGATACCAGTCGCACAATTCCGACCAGAAGAATTCCCGCGCTGCGCCTATGGCGGCGGAGGGATTGTATCCCCTGAGCTGTTCCGTGACTTCGGCCACCACCCGTGAAAGCCGGGACAGGATCCAGCGATCCTCCTCTGCCAATTGGGCCAGTGCAAGGGGACCGGCGCTGTGATCACCGAGATTCAGAAGGGCGAAGCGGGCGGCGTTCCAGAGCTTGGTGCAAAAGGCGCGTCCCACCTCGAAGCGCTCGCTGATGATCTTGGCCATGGGCAGGTCGGACATGGTGCCCAGCACATCGAATTCCTTGCCGCTCTCGGGACAGATATAGGTAAAGATGGTGCGTCCGTGCCGGGCGGTGGCCAGGTCGACCAGCTCCCCGGTGTAGGGCGATATCGCATGGGCCGGCAGGCGGATGTCCTGGGTGCCGGTCTGCATGTCACAGAGCACATAGCGCATGGCGTCGGCCCCGTACTTTTCGATGATATCCACCGGATCGATGCCGTTTCCCTTGCTCTTGCTCATCCTCTCGCCTTTGCCGTCCTGGATGTTGGCGTGGATGAAGCAGTCGGTGAAGGGGACATCTCCCAGCAGGTAAAGTCCCATCACCTGCATGCGGGCCACCCATAGGGTGATGATGTCCCGGCCGGTGACCAGGCAGGAGCCGGGATAGTAGCACTCCAGGGCATTCTTATGACCCTGCCGGTGTCCCAGGGCACGTTGTCCCGGGTCGACACGGGCGGTTTCCGGGTCGGGCCATCCCAGCGTGCTGAAGGGCCAGAGCGCGGAGCTGAACCAGGTGTCCAGCACGTCGGGGTCCTGATCAAGGCCGACGCTCTCCAAGACCGGGGCGGCGGCTTCCCGCTCGGCTTCCCCGCGCAGGCAGACCAGGACATCATAGCGTTCTGCTGGCCTCAAGGGAAGTCTGGGCCCGGGTTTGAAGAGTTCTCCCTCTTGGTCGGCAATCCATATGCAGAGGTTTTGATCCTCAGCCGGGAGTTTCGGAATGAGTCCGGGAAGTTCATCCGCGGAAAAATTGCCGTGCCATATCGGAATGCGATGTCCCCACCAGAGCTGGCGGCTGATGCACCAGTCGCGCTTTTCCGCCAGCCAGGCACGGTAGGTGCCGCCGTAACGGGCGTGATCGGGATAGAACGTGAGGTTTCGGCCGGAGGGGGAGCGGTAGTCACGGTCGGTGGCGTCGATAGCGGCCTGAGCCAGACCCGCCGCCTTGAATTCCTGACCAGTTCCCTGGCCGCACAGGATGCCTCCCGGGATGTCACCCATGCGGATGAACCACTGCTTCGAGAGATAGGGCTCGATGGGGGATTTGGAGCGGTCGGAGTGGCCGATTTCGATCTCCCGGTCCTCGATCTCTTGCATGAGGCCTTGGGATTCCAGGTCCGCCACGACCTTGTCCCTGGCATCCAGCCGGTCCAGGCCGGCATAGGGACCTGCGTTCGCGTTCAACGTCCCGTCGTCGTTAAGGATGTTGACGATGCCGATCTCGTCCCGGTGACGCCGCCACACGTCGTAATCGTTGGGATCGTGGGCCGGTGTGATCTTGACACAGCCCGATCCCAGCTCCGGTTTGGCCCAGGGATCCAGGATAAGCGGCATCTCCCGGTCCAGGAGCGGTAGCCTGATCCGACGTCCCTGTTCCGCCATGTGCTTGAATTTGAGCAGTTGGGGCAGGAGTTTGGATTTGCGCCCCTCGATGAGGGCCATCTCCTCCTCCAAGAGCGGCACCTCTTTCCTGGGCGCTGTCTTGATCTTCTCCCCCAGGAGCCGAAGCTGGCGGTCGAGCTCGCCCGCGGGTTCTGGGTGCCACGCCACTGCCGTGTCCCCCAGCATGGTCTCTGGTCGGGTCGTGGCCACGACCACGTATTCGGGCTCACCCGGTTCTGGATCGATCACCGGATACCGCATGTGCCAAAAATGGCTCTGAACCTTTTCGTATATGATCTCATCGTCGGAGACAGCGGTCTGGAGCTGGCAGTCCCAGTTGACCAGGCGAAAGCCGCGGTAGATCAGGCCGTCCCGGAACAGCCGGAAAAAGGCCTCCTGCACGGCGCGGGCACACACGGCGTCCATGGTGAAGCGGGCCCGTTTCCAGTCGCAGGAGCACCCTATCTGCTGGAGCTGCTGGATGATGCGTTCCTGATATTCGTCCTTCCACGCCCAGATCTTCTCCACCAGAGCATCGCGGCCGATGTCGTGGCGGGTCTTTCCCTCCAGCTCGAACAGGCGCTTCTCCACCACGGCCTGGGTGGCGATCCCGGCGTGGTCGGTCCCCGGCATCCACAGGCTGTTCTTTCCCTGCATGCGGTGCCAGCGGGTCAGGAGGTCCTGCATGACATTGTCCATGGCGTGGCCCATGTGCAGGGCGCCCGTGACGTTGGGTAGAGGCATCATGATGACGTAGGTGTCGGTGCGTTCGTCGGGGATGGCGGCAAAGGCGTCCGCCTCGAGCCAGCGCCTGTAGATGTGGTCTTCGTACTCCTTGAATTCGTAATGCTTCGGTATATCTTTAGACATCGTCTTTCCTAGCTCGCTCTGTTCGTCGGCTTCGCTTATGGGGTGCTCATATTAACACTACCACCGGAATCAAGTCAATTCGGCAAAAAATGGGAAAATGGGGACATTCCCCATTCTTTCTCCTTATCTTCCGCTTCGAAACGGGGGCCTCCGAGTAAAAAATTGTCCGTCGGAAGCGGAAGACAGAGAATGACATCAATGTCTTGCCGGGCGGAAGAGGTAAATGGTGTCCTTGGACAAGGAGTCATCCAGGTTCGCGAGTGTGAATCCGGCTGCCTCGGCTTGTCTTATCACCGTCTCCCTGGGGACGGCATGGCCCCCGAGATCTCCCACCTTTTCCGGATCATACACCATGATTGCCAGGATGCCGCCGGGTTTGAGAGCCGGAAGAGTGTTGCGCATAAGTTCCACCGGCCGGCTCAAGTCATCGTAGGTGTTGACGATGCAGGCTAGGTCGAGCTCTCCGCGGGGGAGGCGGGGATCGGTCAACCCGCCTTCGATGACGGTCATGTTCGCAATCCGCTCTTCACGGATCCGGTTCCTCATGAACCGAAGCGCCTCGGGATCGATATCGTTTGCGTAGACCTTACCGCCCTCTCCCACCCGCCCTGCCAACCGTACCGCGAAGCGACCATTGCCGGCACCGATCTCGGCCACTGTCATTCCCGCTCTGACGCCGAAGGCGTCCATCACATGCTCTGAAGGTTGCCACTCCTCGTACTTCTTCTCCCATTCGGCGGACCAGCGGCCCCCTCTACCCTGGCAGGAGGCATGCAGAGATATCAGGCTGATAAGAATGGCGGCAGAAGCTGGCACTATGAGGTTTTTCTTATTCATTTTCTTGAGGTTTCAGATGCCTCAGGAACACAAACAGAAATATCGTGCTGATTACGGCCAGCACGGCAAAGATGCCGGCCAGAGAGGTGTCATCGCTTATGCCTTGGATCTTCAGCATTGCGACCATACCGATCAGCGCAACGGCTAAAATGATGATGAAAACCAGAAAGATCGGAGTCAGGACATAGCCCAGCCGGTGCTTTTTCATCAATTTGAGGGCAGCGATGGCCAAACCGGGCAGGACGAACGCGAGGTCCAGGACATGGACCGGGTTGACCAGCAGATCGTAATCGCTGACGCTTTTGGGCACAGAATCTTTCAGCGTTGCGGGGACGATATCTTTGAGCCAGAGGAAAAGGAACATAGCGGCGATGAGCAGCAGAAAGATCCCCGTGGACCTGACCGGAATTTTCTCGTCGTACCAGCTTTTGATATCCTGCCGGTTCACCGCGCACAAGAAAAGCACCAGAGCATACAGAGACACGCCCATGATCAGGCAGTATAGGAGGAACAGCCGGTTGAAGTGCACGCCGAAGCCGTAGATGGAAAAGGAATACAGGATGTAAAAAACCGTGCCTCCATAGATGGTGATGGCGATGCGGCTGCCGCGAAGCATAAAAATGAGGGCTAGGACAAGCAGGGGTACCACGAGGAAGAGATCCACCAGATCCTGTCCCCTGCCCTGGGCGCCCATGGACGGCGCGTCGCGCACGTATGTCGTGGGGATGAAGGCCCCGAAGGCTGATACTACAGCCAGGGCGATGGCGAGAATCGCTGTCAATCCGGCCAGGGCTTTCATCTTAGGAATCAAGCCGTTCGAAGCGATCCTTCGTGATTTCGGACTTCACCGTTCCGGTATGAGCGATCTCGCTGGGCTCGAACAGCATGAGCTTGACATGGCCTTGTGGAACCACCCGGTGTTCGATCCCTTTGCGAACGATAATGAATTCACCGGCGTGCAGCGTCACGGCCTTATCTCTCTCCAAGACATCCAGCGTTCCCTCGAGCACGAAGAACATTTCGTCTTCGTCGTCATGGGCATGCCAGGGAACCTTGTCCCCTTCACACCTGACCAGCTTGACATCCTGGCCGTTCAGCTACGCCACGATCTTGGGGGAAAAGGTGTCGCTGAACTTCTCAAAGCATTTTTCGATGTTGATGACTTTGTCCATAATGACTCTCCCTTTTACACATGAAACTCCGTTTTGCCGAGAGAACGGATGAGGTCGCCGAAATAGAGGCAGTAGAGTTCACGGCTTCCGTCCATATAGAGGCTCTCGCGCTCATTCTCCGGGAGGCCACGCAGTTCCCGTACATCCAGCAACGGCGGCAGTACCAGGGCTGCGTTTGCCGTTAACCGGAAGATCCTTTCAATCAACCGGTCCGCAGGGGGCCTTGTGTTGGAATCGATGAACCTGAACACATGGGCGGGACCCGTCACCGCCCAGTCAGGATCGAGGAATGCAGTCTTAATGGGGCGCAGCCCGCGCAGCAGGCTTTCGTCCAGGATGTCTCCGGAAATGAAATCCACGTTGTCCGACAAGCCGGCCCTGGCCACGTTCTCCCTGGCCTGGGCTTGGTGGGAGGGATCGATTTCAACGGTTGTCACATGTTCCGCCACGCGCGCCAGGGCAATGGTCGTGAATCCCGCCCCCGTACACGTCTCGAGCACTCTCCGGCCCCTAAAGCGCTGTGCCATGTGTGCCGTGAAGCGCCGGTCGATTCCCATGGTAAACGTATAGTCATCCGCAGCGTATTCATCCCCAAATTTTGCCAGGATCGCCTTCATATCCATGTCGGTTTCTTAACCGGCCGCTCCTCACTGCACCCAGAATGCTATCCCCTAGGGCCAGAATATCTCATTTGACGGTCAGGATGATCGCGATCGTGATGCCCTTGCCTGCCTCGCTCCTCCACATGGGTTTCGCCGCGATTTCTGATTTCTAAGGTATTATATCACTTATTCTACTCCAAATGTTCGTGTTTGGGCCTTGATGATGGTTCGGTTCCATGCGAGCCCAAAGGATTGTCTTTCCTCCATCTCCGCCGGCGCAAAAGCCCCAATAGTATGTACAAGGGGCCCAGGAACCCGGCCGCACCGGCCGTAAAACCGATATTAGTTCCTTGGAGGAGCCCCACCCACGAGCCAAACGTGTTGTCGCTTATGAGGTAGGTCCAGGTCGAGGATGGTCCGCGGATGCCGGCCTCGTCCAGATCGAGGTCATCCCCCGAGAGCTCAAGTTCATCGAATGTCTTCAGCACATCCTCTTCGATCTTTCGATCCAGCCCGAGGAAGGCGGCATTCACGATCTTGTGAAATTCGTTTATGGGGGGATTACCCCCCACGCTCACCAAGTGGATGCTTTCTCGGATGTCCGACACCTGAGCCAGGTGCTCGGCCCAGCGGCGGTCGAGGTGGAAGAGCGTGATCTGCCTTACGACCTCCTGCATGCGGTCCTTTTCCAACCGTAATGCGAGTCCTGCGTATCGTTCCCCGGCCTGCTGCGAAAGCAGGGAAAGCGGGACTTCGTCATACAGGAGGATCTCGCGGCGCCGTCGATGGATAAGCTCCCGCTGTTTCTCCAGCAGCGAGGAGTATTTCCACAAGGTCCTGCGGATCTCGAAATTCTGTCCCTCGATGATGCGCTGGCCCCGCTCGATCTCCCGGTGTGCGAACGCGTCGACGATGGGAGCCTCCTGTTTGAGCTTATGGTATTTCTTAGGCAAGAGGTTTACGATCCCGTAGCGCTCGATCAGGTTGTCCTCGAGGCTGACGAAGAAACGCGAGGTCCCGGGATCGCCCTGCCGGCCCGCACGCCCGCGCAGCTGCCGGTCGATGCGCAGGCTCTCGTGTCGATTGGTGCCGATGACGTAAAGCCCTCCCAGCTTCATCACCCTGTCCCGCCCATGCTCTTCCTCGCCGCCCAGTTTGATATCGGTGCCTCGCCCGGCCATATTGGTGGAGATGGTCACGGAGCCCAGCTCCCCGGCTCGGGCCACGATCCCGGCCTCCAGCTCGTCGTTCTTGGCGTTAAGCACCTGACAGCTAACACCGGCTGTCTCCAGCTTAAGGGCCAGTTCTTCGGACTCTTCCACGCTGGCCGTTCCGACCAGGATGGGCCGGCCTGAGGCATGCACCCGCTCGATCTCCGAGATCAAGGCCGATGTCTTGGCCGCCTTGTGCGTGAACACGACATCCGGTTCATCCCGGCGGATGCAGGGCCGGTTGGGCGGGATGACCGCTACCGTGAGGCCGTAGAATTCCTTAAATTCTTCGGCCGAGGGACGCGCCGTGGCGGTCATGCCGCAGAGCCGGGGATAGAGGGCGAGGAAGTGCTGGAGGGTGATGGATCCCAGAACCGATCCGCCTGTTCCCAGGGCGAGCTTTTCCTTGGCCTCGACCGCGGCCTGGAGACCGTCCGGCCAGTGGCGGTCCTCCACCACCCGGCCGGTGAACTCGTCTACGATCTCGACCTTCCCGATCCGTACGATATAGTCGATGTCGCGGTGAATCAAAAACTCTGCATGCAGGGCCTGGTTAAGCTTGGTCAAGACATCCAGATTCTCGGGATCGTGCAGGCCGCCCCGCCCAAGTATGGCCTCGATCCGTTCTAGTCCCTTGTCCGTGAGGTAGACGTTGCGCCTCCCATCGTCTGTCTCGAAGTCATGGCCTTCTCTTAGTCCTTTTGCCAGTTCTGCCATTTGAGATGCATCGACCTTGGGCTTTCCGCTTGTGCCGGCGATGACCAGAGGCACCCGGGCTTCGTCGATCAGGATGGAGTCGGCCTCGTCCACGATGGCGAAGTGGAAATCCCGGTGCAAGAAGTCCGCCGCTCTGGTGCAGAGTTGGTCCCTCAGGAAATCGAATCCGGCTTCCTTGGCCGTGGTGTAGGTGATGTCCGAGGCATAGGCCTTTCTCCGCTCCACGCGCGGCATCCCCTGCTGGATGCAGCCCACGGTCAGCCCCAGGAACGAGTAGATGGGGCCCATCCATGCGGCATCCCGCCGGGCGAGGTAGTCGTTGAAGGTGTGGATGTGGACGCCCCGTCCGATCAGGGCGTTCAGATAGGCCGGGAATACAGCCGCCAGAGTCTTGCCTTCCCCCGTATTCATCTCTACCAGCTTACCCCGGTGCATGGCGATACCCGCCAGGACCTGCACGTCATAAGGAAACAATCCGATGGTCCTCCGTGCGGCTTCGCGCACCAGGCGATAGGCTTCCGGTAAAAGGTCATCCGAATCGGCATCCCGCCGGGCCTGTTGCCGCAGCCGGGCGGAAATGTGCTTTATTTCCCGATCCGAAAGGGGAGTCCAATCATATTCTTTAATCCGGCCCAGCATGACGCGGCAATCGGTCAGATCCCATTCGATCGGGATCCCTCGCCATCTGTTCCACCGGTTCTTTATGCGCTTTTTTCCCGTTTGAATCATGCGGTTCGCCTCCCATTTGAATTCGTCTTGCCAGGAATCAGGGTCGTATGGATCAGAAAGACGACATCAAACGCGGAGGGCTGCGGGAGAGGGGCAATTGACCCGCCGCCAGGTATCGGAGTGCCGCTGGAGGCGGCAATTCCCCGAATAGCGAGAAGATGGCAAAGAAAAACAGCCGCGGCAGAATAACCGCCAGCAGGGGAAATAAGACGCTCAGGAGCAGAAGCGGAAGCAAGACCTGTGGTGCGCGGAAATCAATCTTTTGGATATTCATCTCGGCTCGCGTCTCTTTCTTCTCTTCAATATAGAAGCCGGAGTCCCTGCTGTCAAACTGGGGGACATCCCCCCAGGTGCCACCCTGCGCCTCCCATACGGCATGGATCCAATTTGGCATCTCTTTGCCTCTGGATTATAGGGACCGTCTTCAGGACGAGGCTTCTGTGTGTCCCGGTTTTCATGGCCTCCTGGATGCAAGCCTGAGAAATCGATCCCTGAAGAATCAGCTACCGAATCTATGATCCCGGCAGGAGCCGGAGGATATTCAGAAGCTGTGGAGGGATATTCCGCCTGGCAAACTTGAGACACCGCCTGCACCCGACACCTGAGGCGGGATCGATGATGCGGGTAGGCTGTGCCTGCCTCTTCTCATCGAAGCATGAGGATTGGCGGATTTCCTTGAAAATTGCCCTTTTTACTCCTAGAATCAAGGGGATGCCACACCTATCTTTTTAGAGGGAGGAAGCATGATAATGCGAAAGCGCGTATTTCGGATGCTGGTTGTGGCCTCGACATCGCTAGTGGTGTCGGTCTTTCTGGTCGGCATGTCCCCGGCTCAGAAGGCCAAAAGAGGCCAAGTCGTCCAATCGACCGATCCGGCCCTACGTCTCCAAGGCTATGAGCAACATTTGGAGATGGCCCGAAGCTCGGATCTCGGGAAGCTGGAGTGGAGCCACATCGGCCCTGCCAATGTTTCCGGACGGGCGACCGATGTGGTGGCCGTCACCCCCAAAGGGAAGAGCTACACTATCTACGTGGCCACCGCCTCAGGCGGGGCTTGGAAGACGGACAACGAAGGCACCACGTGGGAGCCGGTCTTCGACAAAGCCCCCTCGACATCCATCGGCGACCTGGCTATAGCGCCCTCCAATCCCGATATCGTCTGGGTGGGCACCGGCGAGGCCAACATCTTCCGAAGCTCCCAGGCAGGGGTGGGGATCTACAAATCCACCGATGCCGGCAAGAGCTGGGCCCACATGGGCCTGGCGGACACCAACACCATCCCCCGTATCATCGTCCATCCCACCGATCCCGATAGGGTGTATGTGGCCGCCTCCGGTCATGAGTGGACCGATAATCCCGAACGCGGCGTCTTCAAGACTACGGACGGCGGCTCCACTTGGGACAAGGTGCTCTACATCGACGAACGCACGGGCGCCATCGATCTGGCCATGGACCCATCGGATCCCCAAACCCTTTACGCCGCGGTGTGGCAGCGCATCCGGCTGAAATGGAACGATCCCCGCAATCTTGAGGGCTATGACAAAAGCGGCCTGTACAAATCCACCGACGGCGGCACGACTTGGAAGGCCATCAACAACGGTCTTCCCGAAGGACGCTACCGCGGCCGCATCGGATTCGACGTATGCTTCACAAGCCCCAACGTCCTATACGCCCTGGTCGACAGTTACGAGCTGGCACGGGAGCCGACCGCGGAGGAATTGGCGGATTCCTACGGCATCCCCTCCAGCGGTTTCATCAAAGGCGCGACCGTCTACCGCTCCAACGACAAAGGCGAGACATGGGAAAAGGTCTGCCCGGTCGACGAAAAGATGAAGCAGCACATGGAACGCCACTCCGGCACCTACGGTTGGGTATTCGGCCAGATCCGGGTCGACCCTAACGACTCCGATACGGTCTATATCATGGGGGTGCCGCTCAGTGTTTCCGATGACGGCGGCACATCCTTCCGCTACCTGCGCGGAATGCACGGTGACCACCACGGCATGTGGATCGATCCCGACAATTCCAACTATATCATCAACGTCAATGACGGCGGCATCGTGATCTCCTACGATAAGGGAAGGACCTGGCGGCAGTTCCGTGACAACCTCCCCGTCTGCCAGTTCTTCAACATCGCCTATGATATGGACACCCCGTTCCACGTCTACGGTTCCATGCAGGATCACGGCAGCTTCCGGGGGGCGGTGATCCGCAACCAGGATCGTTTCTCCGGGGAGCCTCAGTCAGGTTTCCAGGCTGTGGAATTCGAGAGCGCGCCGGGCGGTGAGGGATCGAGCCACGCCATCGATCCGACCGATCCCAACATAGTCTACTCATCCGGCTTCTACGGCACTCTTTCCCGGACCGATCTCAGCGTTCCGGGCCGCGAGGGCCGCAAATCCATCCTGCCCCGCACCTATCCCGGCGAGCCTCGTCTACGAGGGCAGTGGGTGGCCCCCACCATCATCTCGCCCCATAACCACAGGATCATCTACCACGGGATGCAATATCTGTTCCGCTCCGACAACCGGGGCGACACCTTCGAGCGCATTAGCCCTGACCTCACCTATAATAACCCTTCTGAGATGGGCGACATTCCCTACCAGACCATCTTCACCATCTCCGAGTCCCCGCTGAAACCGGGTTTGATCTATGTGGGCACCGATGACGGAAAGGCTCATGTCACAAAAGACGGCGGCAAGAATTGGAAGGAGATCATGAAGGGCCTGCCCCACCGGAAATGGGTTTCCCGCGTGGCGGCCTCGCAGTTCGACCTCGGCACAGTGTACATGACGCAAAACGGAAAGCGTGAGGACGACTTCAATCCCTATGTCTGGAAGTCCATTGATTTCGGAGAGAACTGGCAGGACATCGCGGCCAATATCCCGCTCGGCCCGGTCAATGTGATCCGGGAAGATCCGATCAACCGCAACATCCTGTATGTGGGAACGGACATCGGGGTGTATGTCAGCCAAGACAGCGGAAAGACGTGGGCGGTTTTGGGCGGCAACCTGCCCTCCACCTACGTGCTCGATCTCATTATCCACCCGCGCGACAACATCCTCGTGATCGCCACCCACGGCCGCGGCATGTGGGCCATAGATGTCGAGCCGGTCAATCAAAAGAGCCAGCGCCGGGGCAGATTCTTTCGCTGACGACATCTGATGCAAAAACTGTAAAGTGAGAGATGTATTCGAGTGGAAAAGAACCGGAGACTTAGGGATCCCGGATTTTGACCGGGACACCGACGGTCGCAGGCTCTCCTTGCGCATGGCGCTAAGCGAAGGATATCCAGCCTCCAGTGAGCCGGAGGCGGGAAGAACAGGAGAGAATCAGGATTCACCCGACGCGGCCAAGGAGTTGGAAGGATCGGCCCGGGCCGGTATATCCTGTGTAGGGAAAACCTTCCTTCTCCGGGGGATGTCATGAAGACAAAGGCAAGCATCCAGGAATTTCGATTGAATGTGGTCCTGTTCGAGCCGGAGATTCCCCAGAATACCGGCAACATCGCCCGTTCTTGCGGGGCGGTGGGGGCCCGTCTGCATCTCATCGAACCCTTGGGATTCTCGGTGAGCGACCGCCGGCTCAAGCGAGCCGGCCTGGATTACTGGCACTTGGTGGACATCATACACTACAACGGCTTCCAGGCTTTCCTGTCCCATGCCCGGCATGGCAATCTGGTGTTTATCACCAAGACCGCATCCCGCACCTACGACACCGCCGATTTCTCCGGCGATGTCTATCTGATTTTCGGAAAAGAGACGGCCGGCCTCCCCCCTGATGTCCTGCGAGCCCATCGCGAGCGCTGCGTCCGCATCCCCATGAGGGCCGGGGCCCGCTCCCTCAATCTCTCCAACGCCGTGGCGATTGTGCTCTTTGAGGCATGCCGTCAAAACGATTTCGGGCGCCTCAAGCTGGACGGAAGCGGGGAGTTCAGTTGAGCGATTCGGCTTAAATAATCAGCCGGCAGAAATCTGTTTTGGCACTTCAATTTCTCCAATGAATCGGATGTCGTCCATTTTATTGGGCGAATGCAATAATTGGATTATTATGAAAATATAGTATATTATTAAAAATATAGGATTTATAGTTTTAGGTGTTGGATGGCATGAATTTTGCATTAAATAACACGCCTGAAAATAAAATAACTTGGAAAGTCCGTACAATGCCGTCTTCCCGGGCCGCCGAAGTATGGAAAAAGAAAAGGAATAACTTTATCAGAGACCGAGCCCGGCTTCCCGGTGTCCCGGCCGGCCTTTTTCGAGGAGGTGTTGCCCAATAAGGAAAGACAAAAAAATGGACACTTGGGGGAGTGATCGTTCATTACCGGACGTTAATTCCGTCCTTTGCTCAAAATGAGAGGGAAAAAAGGAGGAATTCATTGCGTAAATACCTAACCATCTTATGTGTGCTGCTGCTGGCGGCCTCCCTCACCGCCCAGGTGAGGACCGGAAACGTCTACGGCAGGGTCACCGATGCCGACGCCAATCCTCTGCCCGGCGTCACGGTGACGCTGATGGGCAGCTTGACGGCACCCTTGACCTCGATCTCTTCGGCCGAGGGCCGCTTCCGCTTCTTGTCTCTGCCTCCGGCTTCAGATTACAGCGTCAAGGCCGAGCTGGAGGGTTTCAAGACCGAAGTCCGCGAAAATATCATCGTGGTGGTCAACTCCAACGTCGAGATCAATCTGACCATGGAGTTGAGCACTCTGGAGGAGCAGATCACGGTCATGGCCGTAACCCCGGTGGTCGACACCAAGAAAACGTCGGTCGGGGCCAATGTGACCCAAGATATCATGCAATCCCTGCCGACGGCGCGCGATCCGTGGGTAATCCTGGCCATGACGCCTTCCATCATGGTCGACCGGGAAAACATCGGCGGCTCCGAATCCGGTCAGCAGACCGGCTACACCGCCCGCGGGTCCACTTCAGGCGCCCAGAACGTTTGGGCCATGGACGGCATGGTCATCACCGACCCGTCCGCCATCGGGGCCTCGCCTTCCTATTATGATTTCGACGCCTTCGAGGAGATGAACATCCAGGTCTGCGGCGCGGACGTTACCGTCCAGACCGGCTGAGTGGCGCTCAACATGGTGACCCGCCGCGGCGGAAACCGTGTGTCCCTGGGCGGACGCTTCTACCTGGCGGATGGAAAGCTCCAGGCTTCCAACGAAGATTTTGTGGCGGAGATCCAGGAGAAGGAGCCGGACTTCTTGGGGATCAACAAAATCCGCGAGAATAAGGACTACGGCTTCAACTTCGGCTTCCCCATCATCCGGGACAAGGCCTGGTTCTGGGGTTCCTGGGGCGTGCAGGACATCAAGACCAATTCGGTCTACCAGGAGCCGGACGATACCCTGCTCCAGAACCTCGCCGCCAAGCTCAACCTGCAGATCATTCCGGAAAACCGCTTCGAGGCCTTCTTCCACA
>Ga0180437_10001595_pt1 | contig 38595 bp, 29 predicted proteins | sample SS_ome_4_FD_132410 | JGI IMG/M metagenome (GOLD analysis project Ga0180437, IMG submission 132410) | Hypersaline lake sediment archaeal communities from the Salton Sea, California, USA - SS_3_D_1 metaG | ecosystem: Environmental > Aquatic > Non-marine Saline and Alkaline > Hypersaline >...
GGCGGCGAGCTGGCACAGCTCACCGACGGCGACAGCGACGACTTCGACCCGTGCTTCCTGCCGAACGGGCGGGTGGTGTTCGTCACGGAGCGGCGGGGGGGCTATCTCCGCTGCGGCCGCCACTGCCCGACCTATACGATGTACTCGATGAACGCCGACGGCAGCGGCATCGAGTGTTTCAGCTTCCACGAGACGCACGAGTGGCACCCGTCGGTCGCCAACGACGGGCGGGTCGTCTACACGCGGTGGGACTACGTCGACCGCGACACGAACGTCGCCCACCACATCTGGCTGTGCTACCCGGACGGGCGCGACCCGCGGAGCTTCCACGGCAACTACCCCGCCGAACGCCGCAGCCGCCCGTGGATGGAAATGAGCATCCGGGCGATCCCCGGCTCCGACCGCTTCGTCGCCACCACGGGCGCCCACCACGGCCACGCCTTCGGCTCGCTCGTGCTGATCGACCACCGCGGCGAGGACGACGGCGCGATGAGCCAGCTCAGGCGGCTGACGCCCGAGGCGCCCTTCCCCGAGGCGGAGGGCAACACGCGGAGGCTGATGGCGTACGGGACGGCCTGGCCGCTGAGCGAGAAGTACTATCTCTGCGCCCACGACCCGGCCGCGAAGAACCACGGGCTGTACCTGATCGACTGTTTCGGCAACCGGGAGCTGCTGTACCGCGACGCGTCGATCGCGAGTGTGGACCCGATCCCGCTTCGCCCGCGGCCCCGGCCGGCGGTGATCCCGCCGCAGCGGTCCGTCGAGGACGGCGCGATGGCGGTGGTGAACGTCTACGACGGCGACTTCACCTGGCCGGCCGGGGCGAAGGTCGCGGCCCTGCGGATCATCCAGGTGCTGCCGAAGACCACCCCCCCGCCGAACAAGCCCCGGATCGGCGTGGCGAATCAGACCAACGCCCGGGCGGTGCTCGGGACCGTGCCCGTCGAGGCCGACGGCAGCGCCCACTTCGACCTGCCCGCCGGCAAGCTGGTCTACTTCCAGGCGCTCGACGAGAAGGGCCTGGCGATCCAGTCGATGCGATCGGCCACGTACGTCCGCGCCGGCCAGCGCGTCGTCTGCCAGGGCTGCCACGAGCCGAAGCGCCGCGCCCCGGCCCCGCCGGCCGGAATGCCCCTGGCGCTGCGGCGAGGGCCGTCGAAGATCCGGCGCGGACCGGAGGGGTCCTATCCGTTCAGCTACGTCCGCCTCGTCCAACCCGTGCTCGACAAGCACTGCGTCGGCTGCCACGTGAAGAAGAAGGCCCTCGACCTGACCGGCGCGGTGGAGAAGGGCGGGTGGACGCGGTCGTACGCCCGGCTCGCGCCGAAGTACGGCTTCTACTTCCACGTGTCCAACGGGTCGATCAAGACGGGCGTCCACGGCGGGGCCCGCACCGTTCCCGGCCGGTTCGGAGCGGCCGCCGCGCCGCTGATGAAGTACCTGGGCGCCGACCACTACGACGTGAAGCTCTCCGCCGAGGAGCGCCGCCGCATCACGCTGTGGCTCGACTGCAACAGCGAGTTCTACGGCGCCTACGAGAAGACCGACGCCCAGGCCCGGGGCGAGGTCGTGGTCCCGGCGCTGGAGTAGTGGAATGGCCTTCGCGACGGTGAACTTCAAGGCCGAGGCGCTCGGCAAGCAGAGTGCTGTCCAGGTGATCGTCCCCGAGGCCGCGCCCGGGCCCTTCCCCGTGCTGTACCTGCTGCACGGGCTCAGCGACAATCACACGACGTGGAACCTCCGCGTGCCGGTCGAGGCGATGGTCGGCGATCGGCCGCTGATGGTCGTGATGCCCGACGGCGGGCGGAGCTTCTACTGCAACAACCCCGCGCCGGGCGGCGGGCAGTATGAGGATTACATCGCCGAGGACCTGATCGGTTTCATCGATCGGACGTTCCCGACGATCGCGGGTCGCGAGGGCAGGGCGCTGGCGGGCAACAGCATGGGCGGCTACGGCGCGGCGATGCTGGCGATGCGCCACGCCGAGATGTTTTGCGCCGCCGTCAGCCACTCCGGCGCGATGTACTTCGCCCACGAGGGCCGGCCCATCGAGCACGACTACGTCTCGGCGCTGGTCGGCGCGCTGTCGTCGGATGGGTACGACCTGTTCAAGCTGGCCGAAAGAAGACGCCCAACCGGCGAGCGGCCGGCGCTGCGGATCGACTGCGGCACGGACGACTTCCTGCTGGAGAGCAACCGCGACTTCCACCGCCACCTCGACGCGCTGGGCATCGCTCACGAGTACGCCGAGCACGGCGGCGGCCACGATTGGGACTACTGGCGCGAGCACCTGCCGGAGACGATCGAGTTCGTGATGCGGCACGTGGCGACTTCGTGAACGGCAGTCACGTGGCATCTTCCGGTCCAGCCCGGCCGAGCGGCCGAACAGAAAAGGAGCCCCCCGCATGTCCTTCAAGCTCATCGCCATGATCGCCCTGGTGCTCGTGGCCGGTACGCTGCTGCGGGCCGCCGAGTCGCCCGTGAACGTGCCGACCGCCGAGAAGGTGCTCGACACGCTCGTGGCGGCCCGTCCGCGGCTGGTGCTGACCGACCGCCGGCTGGCGGAGCTGAAGAAGCTGGCCGCCGCCGACAAGCTGCTGGCCAAGTCTGTCGCGGACGTCATCCGCCAGGCCGACGGGCTCGCCCGCCGGCCGGTGCTGGTCCACAAGCTCGCCGGCCCGCGGCTGCTGAGCGTCAGCCGGGACTGCGTCCGCCGGATGTACGCCTTCGGGCTCGCCTGGCGGTGGACCGGCAAGCGGAAGTACGTCGAGAAGGCCCGCGAGAATCTGCTGGCCGTTGCGGCCTTTCCGGACTGGAACCCGCGGCACTTTCTCGACACGGCCGAGATGTCCCACGCCGTCGGCATCGGCTACGACTGGTTCCACGGTGCCTTGGACGGGCCGACGCGCGAGAAGATCCGCGCCGGGCTGATCCGCTGCGGCATGAAGCCCGGCGTGAAGGCCTACAGCGGCAAGGGCGCCGGCTGGAGCCGCTCGGCGTTCAACTGGAACCAGGTGTGCAACTTCGGCCTGGTGATCGGGTCGCTCGCCATTGCCGACACCGATCCGAAGTACGCCCGCGCGATCGTCCCGGGGGCCGTCGCATCGCTGCCGCGGGCGCTGGCGACCTACGCCCCGGACGGCGCCTGGCCGGAAGGGCCCGGCTACTGGGGCTACGCGACGCGCTACACCGTCTACGGACTGGCCGCGATGGACACGGCCTTGAGGACGGACTTCGGGCTCTCGAAGATCAAGGGGCTTTCGCAGGCGGGCTACTTTCCGATCCACACGACCGGGCCGACAGGCTACTACTTCAACTTCGCCGACACCGGCGGGCGCAACCGCCGGGGAAACCTGCCCTCGCTGTTCTGGCTGGCGCGGCGGTACCGCAAGCCGTTCCTCGCCAACGTCGAGCGCGAGATGATCGCCAAACGATCCGCCACCGCCCGCGACGTGATCTGGTACGTCCCGGCGTCCGGCGACCCGACGCCGACGCCCGAGACGGCCAAGCTGTTCCGAGGATCCGTCGAGGTGGCCGTCTTCCGATCCAGGTGGTTCGACGACAACGCCCTGTTTGCCGCGATCAAGGCCGGCTACAACCAGGTCAACCACGGGCAGCTCGACGTCGGCACGTTCGAGCTGGACGCGCTCGGCGTCCGCTGGGTTCGCGACCTCGGGGCAGACAACTACAACCTGCCCGCCTACTGGGGCCGAGGCCCCACCGCCCAGCGATGGAAGTACTACCGCCTCGGCTCCCGCAGCCACAGCATCCCCCTGCTCGACGGCCGAAACCAGGACGTCTACGCGAAGGCGAAGATGCTCCGCTTCAAGGGCGACGGGCGAAACGGATTCGCCGTGCTTGATCTGTCCACCGCCTACAAGTACCTCGCCTCGAAGGCCACGCGCGGGCTCAAGATGATCCAGGGCCGCGCCGTGCTCGTCCAGGACGAGCTGGACCTGTCCGCCGCGTGCGAGGCGGCGTGGGGCATCACCACCGACGCGAAGGTCGCCGCCAAGGGCGCCGAGGCGACGCTGACGCTGGGCGGCAAGACGCTGACGGCCCGCGTGCTGAGCCCGGCCGGCGGGTGCTTCGTCGTCGAGTCGGCCGAGCAGAAGCCGCCCGAGGCAAGCAACAAGGGCGTCCGCCGGCTGATGATCCGCCTCCAGGCCGACAAGGGCCCGACCCGCTTCGCCGTGCTCCTCTCGCCGAACTGGCCCGAAGGCAAGCCCGTCCGGTCCACCAAGCTCATCCCGCTGACCGACTGGAAGTAGCCGAACGAAAACGGGAACCGGCTCGGCAGAGAAGCGCAGGTGCGCGTCCCCGTTTTCGTGCCCGATGCGGTAACCGACCGGCGAGGGGCTCAACCACCGCGGCCTCCCGGAACAAGCCGCCGCTCGGCGCGTCCAACGGCTCGGGAGAATGCCATGAAGACGCACGTGCGATGTTCGCCGTCTCCGCGCGGGTCCGGGCTGGTGGGTCTGTGCGCGTTGTCTGCCGCCGTCGCCCTCGCCGTCGCCGAGAAGCCCGACGAGAAGCCCGACCCGGCGATCGTCCGCGCGAAGATCGAGGCGCTGGGCCTGCGCGACGAGTCGCTGCCGCACGGCCAGCATCCGCTGACGTGGCTGTCCAAACGGCGCGAGGCGGTGTTTGATCAACTGATCGCCGCCCTGAGCGACCCGCGGCGCCGCGTCGCGGAGGGGTGCCTGTCGGCCCTGGCGGGCACGGCCCGACGGCAGGAGCTGCTGGCGGCGCTGCTGACGATCACCGCCGACGAGAACCACGCGATCTACGACCGGGCCGCGTGGGCCTTGCGAGACTTCGGCGACGACCCCCGCGCGCGGCAGCGGCTCGTGGCGGCCGCGGGCGACGTGGGGCACTTTCCCGAAGCCCGACACCGCGCTCAGCTCGCCGCCGCCGGCGGCAAGCCCGTCGAGGCCGTCCGCCTGCTGACGGGCATCCTCGCCGGCAAAAGCGAGTACGAGAAGCTCCAGGCCGTTCAGCAACTGGAGGCGATCGACCATTCCTTCGCCCTCTCCGCCCTCGAGACGGCCTCGAAGGACCGCTGCTGGCTCGTGGCCGCCAAGGCCCACCTGGCGCTGGGCAGGCGCGACCCGAAGCGTCACGGGCTGACGGCCGATCAGGTCCGCTTTCTCCAGACGGCCGGACGCGGCGCAAAGGCCGGCCGGGATTACTTCGAGAAGCGCCGCCGCGAGTTGGCGAAGCTCGACCGCAAGCAGATCCGCCCGTTCGTGATGCAGATGCTCGGCGGCGGCGACTACCGCGCCCAGCCGGACGCGGCGGGCATCCTGGTCATCTGGCGGGACAGGGAGGCCCTGCCGCAGATCCGCAAGGCGCTGCGGGCGGAGCGCGGCTGGCGCGCCGCCCGGCTCGTGGCGGCCTACGTGGCGATCGAGGGCACCGACGCGTCGATCGACGAGGCGATCGGCATGATTGGCGAGGGCGGACTGCTGCGGGCCGACGAGGCGCTGCGGGAAGTCTGCCGCACCGACATGCCCGCCGAGCGGAAACTCGCCGTGTTGAGGCGGGTGCACGGCGCGATTCGGCGGACGCAGCCGCACACCGTGCCGCAGGCGCTGCGGTTCGTCGAAGGTGACGTCGCGGCCCTGCTGAAGCCCCTGATGGACGAGGAGACCGACCTCCGCGCCCTGGCCGCCTTCGCGAAGCGGGCCGGCGCCGACGAGAAGCGGCGTTTCGCCGGGCCGCTGATCGATGCGCTGAAGCGCGTCGCCGCCGCCGGCAGGACGTCGGCCGCCACGTCGGCGCGGCTCTCCGTCGCCGCCGAGCAGATCCTCGACGCCTGCGCCGCCGGCGCCGTGGGCGGCGCGGGCAAGCCGGCCGACGAGCTGCTCGCCTCGGCCCGGGAGTCCGTCCGTCTGGCGGCCGCGCACGTCTCGGCCCGGCTGGGGGGCGACCGCAAGCGAGCGATGACCGTGCTCTACCGCGACCTCGCCGGCGACCACGCCGATTACCGCCGCCGCGCGTCGGCCTACCTCGCCAACATCCCCTGCCTCGACGCCGCCGACCGGCGCGCCCGCGAGAAGGTGCTGCTGGCCTGCCTCGGCAAGCCGAGCGAGGACTATGCCCTGCGCCTGCTGCCCGCCTGTGGCGGCGCGGCGGCCGTTAAGGCGCTTAGGCCGCTGCTCGCCGGCGACGACGTGACCCGCGCCGTCCACGCCGCGTGGGTGCTGGCCCAGTTGCCCGACAAGGCCGCGCGGACGGAGGCCCTCCGCCGCCTGGCCGTCTACGCGATGTTCCATCACACGATGTACCAACAGGGCTCCGGGATCGATTTCGAGGTCGCGAAGGGCTTGCAATTCCACCAAGTCACCGGCCGGCTGAACCCGGCCGCCTACCGCAACCGGCCCGCCGAGCGGGTGCAGATCCCGCCGAAGCTGCTGGCCGGCTTCGACCTCGACGAGGCCGAGCAGCGGTTCGCCGTCCGTGTCTATCGCCGCCTCCAGCGGACCCGCCCGGTGGCGTGGCTGGTCGAGTGGCTCTGGCCGCTCGGGGGCAGACCCAACGAAACCTACCTGCCGCTGCTGAAGGTCATCGCCGCCGAGGACGCCACGCTCAAGGCCGCGTTCGTCAAGGGCCGGAAGGTCGCCCACTTCCCCATCCGCAAGGCCGCCGCCGAGCACGTGGCGCGGATCACCGGCCGGCCGGCCCGCTATGTCGGGCTGGCCGAGGAGCCTCTCGACAGCGCCGCCTGGCCGCCGCGGCCGTATGACGATCAGCCGCGGCGCGTCGCGGCGCTGCTGCTGGACCGCATCGAGGCCGCCCGGCTGGCGGAAGGCCCGTCCACCGATGCCCAGTGGCGCGTGACCGGCGCCTACAACGACCTGCTGAACCGCCTGACCGACGAGGAGCAGTTCGGCGACGGCTTGAAGCAGGCCCTGCTGGCCGAGGCCGACCGCCGCCGCATCGCCAAGCGCCTCCGCGCCGCCCGGCTGAGGCTCTGGCGGGACGTGTCCGAGTAGCCGCGGGATTCATCATTTCACCGTTGACGGGCTCTCTCGCCGTCAGTCGCGAGGGGCAGTTGATTGTGTGTATTTGTACGCTTTTCCGAAGGCCGAAAAATGCACACAATGGGGGTTAATTCCTTATTGTAAAAAAACTTCGATTGTGTGTGCGATTGTGTGCATCCGCCGGAACACACACAATCGACGCGCGGCCGCCCGCGGCGGCATATCCGCCGGATGTTGCGAAAAATCAACACGGCCGCCCCATCGGACCACAATGCGCCCCCTTAGTATGTATGGACATCTCACGGGCTGTCGTGTCGCCCGAATCCGGCCGGATTGTCAGTTTTTTTCCTGCCTGAGCGGCCCGCATTGGGCCGCCGGTCCCCTGTCGGCCGGACCAGCAGCGGCAGATGTCGAGTGACGAGCGCTTCGTCCTTCGTCGTTTCGTCTACCGCAGCGTGATCGGCCCATCGAACGGCCCTGGGAAGAAAGGCAGCGGGGCCGGGTCACCTTGCCAGACGGGGTTGGGCTCCCACTTGACGGCGGCCAGCTCGTCGGTCGGGTCGGCGATGGGGTGGACGCTGATCTCGCTGCCGGAGATGGAGTAGAGCCGCTCCTCGATGCGGACGCTGCGGCGGACGGGGCCGTCGTGGGCGATCGCGCCGAGGAAGGTGAAGCCCTTGTCGACGTCGATCGAGAACACGTGCAGGGCGGCCGCGGCGCTGTAGTCGCTGCGGACCGGCAGCGCCATCACGCCGTGTTCGGGATAGAAGGCGAAGGCGTGATGCTCGTTCTCGGCCTCGCTGGTGGTGGACCACGTTCCGCCGAAGGCGTACTGGTCGACGCGGATCGGGTCGGCGAAGTCGGAGACGTCGAACAGCGACATCTGGAGGTCGAGCACGCGCCCCGGCCGGGCGGGGTCTTCGGCGCGCCCGAGGCCGACGAGGTGCCCGTCGTCGATCTGGTGCAGGTAGCTCGAGTAGCCGGGCACCTCCAGCTCGCCGATGATCGCCGGGCTCGTCGGATCGCTCAGGTCGATCGTCCAGAGCGGGTCGATCCGGAGGAACGTCACGACGAAGGCCTTCTCGCCGATGAACCGGACCGAGTAGATGCTCTCGGTGACGGCGAGGTCGGTGAGGCTGCCGATGATCTCCAGCCGCTCCTCGGCCTGCTCGAGGACGAACAGCCCGTTGGCCTGCGTGCCCGCGGTCCGGTAGTTCGTGGCGATCCGGAACGAGCCGCCCTCCTCGTCCATGGAGAACTGGTTGAGGATCCTGCCCGGCACGGCGCCGCTGGCGATCAGCGGCACGTCCGGGTCGGTCAGGTCGAACTTGTGGATCGTGCTGCTGCTGTTGGTCTCCACCCCGCCGATCTGCTCGTCGCCGCCCCACCACCAGTTGTCGGCGACGACGTAGAGGCTGTCGGCCGAGGCGTAGACCTCGCCTCGCAGCCCGACCACCGTCGTCGTCGCCGCCGGGCCGATCTCGTCGTCGTCGACGTCGAAGCGGATCACGGACATCGCGTTGTCGTCGGCCCCGGCCCCGCCGACGAGGCTGTCGGTCGGCAGGAGGCTCCCCTGCCGCTGCCCGCCGCCGCCGATCGCCGTGTAGCCGGGCGCGTTGTCGGCCAGCCAGTCGCGCAGCCGCCGGACGTAGGAGCCTTCCGACTCGTAGACCTGCTTGCCGGTCGCCTCGTCCAGCACGGGCCAGGGGATCGGCAGGGAGTAGTCGTTGCGGACGACGAGGAACAGGTCGTCCTCGATCGTGCGGCTGTCGACGAGCGAGCCGTCGAGGTAGGTTTCCTCGACGGTCCGGGGGTCGGCGGCGTCGGTGGCGTCGACGATGGTGACCTTCACGCGGGTGGGCCTGTAGAACCACGGCCGCCACAGGGCGATCTCGAGGGACCGGTCGATCATCGGCACGGGCGCGCCGGCATCGCCGGGGACCAACCGGGGCAGCGGGACCGGCTCGGGCAGATCCGAATCGTCGTAGACGCTGGACAGCACGACGATCCGCCCGCCATAGAGGTACATCGCCCGCGCCGAGCCCTCGACGGACACGCGCGAGACGACCTCGAGCCCGTCGGCCGGGTCGGTCTCGACGATCACCACGTCCGAGCCGCTCAGCACGTAGAGATGATCGCCGTCGGTCTTGACCAGGTCGCCCTCGTCGACGCCGGCCTCCTGGTTGTTCGTCTGGGAGTAGTCGTCCGCCCCCGTGAGGATCGCCGACGTCGGCGACAGCGAGAGCTCGACCGGCAGGCCCCCGTCGAAGCGATAGGGCGAGTACTCCTGCCCGAACCAGCCGGCGTAGCGGTCCAGGGCCGTGCGGATCCACATCTGCTGGAGCTGACCGGCCGACGGAACGGCCGCCAGGTCGCCGGCGGCCGGCTCGAGCAGCACGTCCAAGGCGCCCAGGTACAGCCAATCGTCCTCGGCGGACCCGTAGATCTGGTTGGCCCCGGCCCCGCCGGCGAGCAGGTCCCTGCCCTCGCCGCCGTCGAGGATGTCGTCCCCGGCGTTGCCGTAGAGCTGATCGTCGCCGTCGCCGCCGTTGATCAGGTCGGCCAGGTAGTTGCCGAACAGCATGTCGTTGCCCGGCCCGCCGAACAGTGTCCCTGCCCCCGCGGGGCCGTAGAGGTAATCGTCCCCGTCGCCGCCGTCGAGCATGTCGTCGCCGGCGATGCCGTAGAGCCGGTCGTTGCCCGGCCCGCCGGTCAGCACGTCGTCGCTGGTATTGCCGAAGACGATGTCGTCTCCCGCCCCGCCGGACAGCGTCCCCTCGCCGGCCCCGCCGTAGATCACGTCGTCGTCGTCCCCTCCGTCGATCGTGTTGCCCCCCGCGATGCCGTACAGCACGTCGCGCCCGGGCCCGCCGAAGATGTCGTTGGGCCCGTAGCCGCCGACGATCACGTCGTCGCCCGGCCCGCCGTCCAGCGGGCCCCCGCCCGCGCCGTGGCGGAGGACGTCGTTGCCCTCGCCGCCGGAAAGCGAGTCGGCCCCCGCGATGCCGTACAGCACGTCGTTGCCCGATCCGCCGATGATCTCGTCGGCCCCGGTGCCTCCGACGATCACGTCGTTGCCCGGCCCGCCGTCGAGCACGCCGCCGCCGGGGCCGCCGTACAGCGCGTCGTGCCCGTCGCCCCCGGTCAACTCGTCGGTCCCCGCATAGCCGTACAGCACGTCGTTGCCCCCCCCGCCGTCGAGCACGTCGTTGCCCGACCCGCCGATCAGCACGTCGGCGCTCGGCCCGCCGCTGATCGACCCGCCGCCGTCGCCGGCGTAGAGCACGTCGTAGCCGTCCCCGCCGAACAGGTCGTCGGTGCCCGCCTGCCCCAGCAGCACGTCGGCCCCCTCGCCGCCGACCAGTTGATCGTCGCCGCCGCCGCCGTAGAGCAAGTCCGCCTCGCCCCCGCCGTCGATCACGTCGTTGCCCGCCCCGCCCAGCAGCACGTCGTAGCCGCCCCCGCCGGTGATCACGTCGTCGCCGCCCTGACCGTAGACCGTGTCGTTGCCCGACCCGCTGTCGATCACGTCGTCGCCGGGGCCGCCGAAGATCACGTCGTGGCCGCCGCCGGTCACGATGGTGTCGTTGCCCGACCCGCCGTAGACCGTCGCGCCCGGCACCCAGCCCGGGCCGGGCAGCTCGATGCGGATCTCGTCGTCGCCCTCGCCGCCCTCGACGTAGAACCACCCCACCCACCAGCGAGGCAGGCTCGCGACCGGATCGCCGTTGACGACCGCCTCGACCTGGTCGGCGTGCTGCGGGTCCTGGCGGACGACGATCACGTCGTCCAGGTCGCCCGGATTTGTGTCGCCGTACAGCAGCCACGCCCCGCCGCTGAAGACGCTGGCGCTGAGCAGCAGCCGCGGCTCGCACGCCTCCAGCACAGGCCCCGCCTCCGCCTCCGGGCGGACCGTCCGTACGCCGTTCGCTGTCTCCGGTTTCTGAAACATGGACGGACCCTTTCCTGGCAGTCCAATCTCCCCATCGCCGGCCTCCACGCAGCCAGCCGCGGCGCCCGCCGGCCGGCACGATGGCACGAGCCGCGCGAGCCGGCGAGCAAACCCTACATATATACCACGGTATACGTCGTGTCAAGCCCCGAGCGAGCGTCCGCGATGCGGCGGGCCTCTCGGCGCGGTGACCGGTGCGTGCGAGGCGGCCAGGTCGGCCGCGGGCCAAGGTGTCCGGCGACGGGAGGATTTTTCGCCGGGCCGCCCAAAGCGCCTTGCCCCGATTCGGGTCAATCGGTAGCATGAGGGATCACTGTGCCGATCGGGAAGGTGACATTGGCCCCGCAGCCTGCTTGGGGCAGGTTGGCGGGCCGACAACTAATGTGGCATCGGTAATATGAAGAGAACAGGCGGCTATAACGTTCCGCTTGCGGGCCGGCCGGCGGGCAGCGTGCTGTTGCTCGACGAACCGGGCGAGCTGCACCTGCCGCTGGCCAGCAGGCGGTTTCATTTCAGGGACGTGCACGTCGCCGACGGACAGGAGGTCCGCCAGGGCGAGCCGGTCGCGACCGATCCGGACCACTACGGGCTGCCCCTGCTGGCGCCGCGGGCCGGGACGGCCCGGCTCGGTGAGGGCGTGGTGGTCCTCACGGACGTCACGGAAGAGCAGGAGGAGGCCTACCAGGAGCAGGAGCCGGGCGAGCACGCCTCGAAGCTGCCCGGGCCTGCCGCTCGGCGACGGCAGACAATGCTCGACCTGGGGGCGTGGCAGTATTTCTCCGACGCCTGCACGGGCGAGTTGGCGGACATATCGGCCGACCCGTCGGCGGTGATCGCCAGCACGGTTCAGCTCGAGCCGTTCAGCGCCCGGGGCGACGTGCAGATCGAGAAGCGGCTGGCGGCCTTCACCCGCGGGCTGGAGCACATCCAGAGCCTGCTGGAGTATCAGCCGATCCACCTGATCGTTCCGGACGTGAAGGACGAGCTGGCCCGCCGGGTCCGCGAGAGGGTCCGCGGGTACGCCCACGTGAAGGTCCACCTGATTCCGCTGGACTATCCGTTCGACGACCCGGCGCTGGTGGCCCGGGAGCTGAAGCTGACCGGCGAGGAAGGCCCCGTCTGGTCGATCCAGGCCCGCGGCGTGCTGGCCGTCGATCGCGCGATGACGCAGTCGCGCCCCGTCACGGTGCGGATCGTCGCCGTCGGCGGGCCCGGCGTGGGCAGGCCGACACACGTCAAGGCGCTGGTGGGCTACCCCGTCGAGAAGATCCTCGCCGCCTGCGACGTGCACGAGAACGTCCGCGTGATCGCCGGCGGGGCGCTGACCGGCGAGCAGTGGCCCGAAGGCCGCGTCGGGCTCGACGCCGAGTGCTCGTCGCTGACCGTCCTGCCGGACGATCCGCCCCGCGAGTTCCTCGGCTTCGCTCGGCCCGGCTGGGACCGCCAGTCGGTCCACCGCTGCTACCTCAGCCGCCTTCGCAAGCCGTTCGCCGAGGAGTTGACGACGCGGCTGCGGGGCGAGCGGCGCGCCTGCGTGGCCTGTTTGGCCTGCGAAGAGGTCTGCCCGGCGGGGATCCGGCCGCACCTGATCCACAAGTACCTTTACGAGGACGCCCTCGAGGAGGCCGAGGCCGCCCGGATCGACCTCTGCGTCGAGTGCGGGCTGTGCGCCTACGTCTGCCCCTCGAAGATCGAGCTGCTCGAGCAGTTCCGCGAGGCGAAGGTCGCCATCGCCCGCGAGCTGGCCGAGGCGGCCGCCGAAGAGGCGGCGGCGGAGGCAGAGGCCGCCGCGAAGGCAGAGGCAGAGGCCGACGACGGCCGGGAGGTGTCGGCGTGAAAGCCCTGCTGAAGATGATGGACCGGCTGCGACCGACGTTCCACGAGGGACGCCTGAAGCTGGTGAGGCCCGCCTTCGACGCGATCGACTTCTTCCTGTTCAGCCCCCCCGAGCCGACGGAGACGGCCCCGCACGTCCGCGGGCCGATGAGTGTCAAGCGATACATGTCGGCCGCCATCGTCGCCGTCATGCCCTGCATCGCGGTGGCGATCTACTTCTTCGGGTGGCGCGTCCTGGCGATGATCGTCACGACGTACGTCGTCGGGCTGTCGATCGAGCTGCTGTTCGCGATCCTGCGGAAGGAGGAGATCAACGAGGGCTTCTTCGTCACCGGGCTGCTGTATCCGCTGATCCTCCCGCCCGGGCTGCCGCTCTGGATGCTCGCCGTCGGCTGCGCGTTCGGCGTGGTCGTCGGCAAGGAGTTGTTCGGCGGGACGGGGCGGAACCTGTTCAACCCGGCGCTGGTCGGGCGGTGCTTCCTGCTGATCGGCTATCCGACGGCGATGTCGAGCGGCTGGGCGCAGCCGGGCTGGTGGGGCGGCGAGGGCTTCCGGTGGTTCGGGCGCCTCGGGCAGTACGGCGCCGACGCGATCACCGGCGCGACGCCCTTGGCGGCCGCCAAGCAGGGAACCTACACCGACGCGTGGAACCTGCTGATCGGCAACGTCGGCGGCTGCGCGGGGGCGACCAGCTCGATCGTCATCCTCGCCGGCGGGCTGTTCCTGCTGGCCACGGGCGTGGCGAGCTGGCGGACGGTGGTGGCGATGCTCGGCAGCTTCGCGATCGTCGGCTTCGTCATCGCGATGGCGACGATGGACAAGCTGGCCGGCGCCGGCGGGCGCGTCGTGTCGCTGGGCTCGGCCTCCGTGGAGCTGTCGGCGGCGAGTTTCTCGGCGCGGGCGGCGGGGGCGGCGGCGGCGACCGGTTGGCACGTGCTGGCCGGCGGGCTGCTGTTCGGCGCGATGTTCATGGCCACCGACCCGGTGACCAGCCCGATCTCGCGAGGCGCGAAGTGGGCCTACGGGGCCGTTATCGGCGCCTCGGCGATCCTGATCCGTTACCTGACCGGATACGTCGAGGGCGTGATGTTCGCGATCCTGCTGGGCAACATCGTCGCGCCCGTCCTCGACGACGTCGCCACGCGGGTGCATCTCAGGAGGATCCGCAAATGAAGGAATCCCTCAAGACCATTCTCTTCGCCGCCGCGCTGGCCGTCGTCTGCGCGGGGCTGCTGACGGCCGCCAACCAGGTGCTCAAACCCTACCAACTGGCCAACCAGAAGGCCGAGAAGTGGCGGAACATCTACGATGTCCTCGACGTGGCCTACGACGAGGATGAATCCGCCGAACAGCTTCTCAGCCGCGTCCGCGGGGAGAAGAACCCCGACGGGATCGTGTTCGCCGCCGCCGCGGGCGACCTGAAGTACTACCAGTACACCCATCCGACCGACGGCGTGCTGCGGGCGGTGGAGTTCGACGGGCCCGGGCTGTGGGGCCACGTCAGGGGGCTGATCTGCATGAAGGCGGATCTGACGACGATCTACCGGATCAGCTTCTACGAGCACGAGGAGACGCCCGGCCTCGGCGGGGAGATCGAGTCGGCCGGGTTCCGCGACCAGTTCGCCGGCAAAACGATCGCGGCGTCGGGCGAGAAGGCGGGCATCCGGATCGTCCGCGGGGGGGCGACGGGCGACAACGAGGTCGACGCCATCAGCGGCGCGACGATGACCTGCGACAAGGTCGAAGCGATGCTCGACGCCGTCTGCGAGAAGATCCTCGCCCGGCGCGACGAGATCCGCAAGGAGGGCGGCGATGAGTGAAACGCAAGCAACCGCCGGAGCCGCCCTGTTGGCCCCGCCGGCCGGACTGTGCGGCGGAAGGGGAAAGGCCACACTCAAGGAAGGCGCGTGGACCAGCAACCCCATCTCCGTCCAGATGCTGGGCGTCTGCTCGGCCCTGGCGGTCACCACGCGCCTGGATAACTCGCTGGTGATGGGCGCGGCGGTGATCTTCGTCTGCATCGGCAGCAACCTGTTCGTCTCGCTGCTGCGGAAGGTCATGCCCCGGCGGATCCGAATGATCGCCGAGGTGGCCATCATCGCCACCTTCGTCATCCTCTTCGATCAGGTGCTCAAGGCCTTCTACTTCCCGATGAGCCGCCGGCTCGGGCCGTACGTCGGGCTGATCATCACCAACTGCATCGTCATGGGACGCGCCGAGGCGTTCGCGCTACAGAACCCGCCGATCCTCTCGATCGTCGACGGGCTGGCCAACGGGCTGGGCTACGCCGCGGTCCTCGCCGCCATCGGGCTGGTACGCGAGCTGCTGGGGGCGGGGAAGATCTTCGGCCTCCAGGTCCTCTCCGGCAACTGGTATGAGCCGAACCAGTTGATGATCCTCGCGCCGGGCGCGTTTATCGTGCTGGGCTTTCTCATAGCCGTGTTCAACCACCTCAGCGGCGCCAACGAGGAGGAGAACTGATGGCCCCCGATATCTTCCCGTGGGTGATCCTGATCGCGGCGATCTTCACCAGCAACATCCTGCTGGCGAACTTCCTGGGGATGTGCTCGTTCCTGGCCTGCTCGAAGCAGATCCCCACGGCCGTCGGGCTCGGGGCGGCGGTCATCTTCGTGATGACGTGCACCTCGGCGATCAACTACGCCATCCACTACGAGCTGCTCGTGCCCCTGGGCCTCGGGCATCTACAGTTCATCATCTTCATCGCCGTCATCGCGGCGTTCGTGCAGTTCGTGGAGATGTTCGTCGAGCGGTTCAGCCAGTCGCTGTACTACGCGCTGGGCATCTTCCTGCCGTTGATCACCGTCAACTGCGCGATCCTCGGCGGCTCGCTGCTGCTGGTCAACCGCCACTACACGTTCTGGCAGTCGGTGGCGTTCGGCTTCGGCGGCGGGGTCGGCTGGGCGGTGGCGATCGTCCTGATCGCCGGGCTGCGACAGAAGATGAGATACAGCAACATCCCCGTGCCCTTTCGCGGCGTGGCCATCATCATGATCATCACCGGCGTGATGGCCATGGCGTTTCTGGGCTTCGCGGGAATGGTCAGGATTCAATAATTGCGGATTCTCGATTGCGAATTGCGGATTCCCCCCTGTCGGCGCCAAGGGCCGGCCACGATGAATCCGCAATTCGCAATTCGCAATCCGCAATGGACAGCCGGAGGCATCCGATGACGTTTCTGTGGGCCATCGCCGTTTTCACCGGCTTGCTCGTCGTGCTGACGGTCGTGCTGATCGTCGCCGAGCGCGTGCTGGTCAACTACGGCATCTGCACGATCGACATCAACGCCAGCGAGAAGGAGCTCGAGGTCGACGGCGGGCAGACGCTGCTGGAGGCGCTGAACGGCGCGGAGATCTGGATCCCGTCGGCCTGCGGGGGGAAGGGCTCGTGCGGCTACTGCAAGGTCCGCGTCCTGACCGGCGGGGGGCAGATCCTGCCCACCGAGACGCCCTTCATGACGCGGCGGGAGATCCGCTCGGGGGTGCGGCTGGCCTGCCAGGTCAAGGTCCGCGAGGACATGACCCTGCGGATCCCCGAGGAGCTGCTGAACGTCCGCCTCTACGACGCCACCGTCGCCAGCACCCGCGAGCTGACCTACGACATCAAGGAGATCCGCTTCGCGCTGAACGACCCGCCGGAGATCAGCCCGCGGCCGGGGCAGTACATCCAGATCCTCGCGCCGTCGCCCGAGGGGCCGGTCAGCCGGGCCTACTCGATCAGCTCGCCGGTCTCCGAGGTCAACAGCGTCGAGCTGAACGTCCGCCTGATCCCCGGCGGGATCGGCTCGACCTACCTGCACAACCTCCAGGAGGGCGACCCGGCCAACCTCACCGGGCCCTACGGCGAGTTCGTCCTGAACGAAGACCCCGACGTGGAGTTGATCTGCGTCGGCGGCGGGGCCGGGATGGCCCCCATGAAGAACATCATCTACTCGATCTACGAGACCCAGCCCGACCGGTCGGTCTGGCTGTTCTTCGGCTGCCGGGCCACCCGCGACATCTTCTACCTCGACGAGTACAAGCAGCTCGCCGAGAAGCACCCGAGCTTCCACGTCGTCTACGCCCTCTCCGACGAGCTGGGGCCCGACGAGGTCTGGGACGGCGAGACGGGCTTCATCCACCTGTCCGTCGACAAGTACCTCGCCCCCGACGTCAAGCGTCAGGCCTTCCTCTGCGGCCCGCCCCCGATGATCGAGGCCGTCATGCGCGTCTTGCAGGACAAGGGCATCCCCGAGCGGGACATCTTCTACGACAAGTTCTAGGCGGTCTCCGGCTCACGTCACGTTCCCTTGCTCTCGAGAAGGTCTGCCGGGTCTCGACAGCAGAAGAGTCGCTTCGATCGGGATTCACCGCATCGGGCCCATCGGCCGTATCGCGCCGGCGACCGCTGGTCCAAGAGCTTGGCAGGCACGCCGCGGCCGCGAAGCTCTTCACGGCAGATCGCCAGCTTGAACGTCCCCCCCGACCCATAACCGCCGGGCCGCACGTTCGAATCCTGGGCGCGCTAGTACGTAAGGTTAGCTGACTTCGCGAGTTGCGAAGACCGGCGGACACGCCGGAGCGGCCGTGACCCGTAGGAAAGGGAGTAGATACTCCCGCAGCCCACGGAGACGGCCATGAGCAACACGGCGAAGCAGCGAACCACCACGAGAAGGCACGCGAGAGATTCCGCCGAGAATCGTCGCGTGCCTTCTTTGCGTTTCCACAAGGCCAGCGGACGGGCGTACGTCGTCCTGAACGGCAAGGCCATTTACTGCGGCCCGCACGGCACGGACGAGGCCGACGCGCGATACCACCAGGTCATCGCCGAGTGGCTCGCCGCCGGCAAGCAGCTCCCCGAGGACCCCAACCAGATCACCGTCAAGGAGCTGGTCGCCCGCTTCTGGGCACACGCCGAGCGGTACTACCGCACGCTGACCGACGGACGCAACAAGGAGCTCGAGCAGTTCCGCCTGGCCTTCAGCCCCCTGCTGGCCCTCTACGCTGACACGCGCGCTGTCGAGTTCGGGCCCCGGGCCCTCAAGGCTGTTCGGCGGAGGATGGTCGACGGCGGCTGGTGCCGGCCGTACGTGAACAAGCAGATCAACCGCATCCGCCACGTCTTCAAGTGGGCCGTCGCCGACGAGCTGATCCCCGGCTCCGTGCTGCATGCCCTCCAGGCCGTCCCGGGCCTGCGGAAAGGCCGCAGCGATGCTCCCGAGCCCGAGGCCGTCAAGCCCGTCTCGATGGAGCACGTCGAGGCCGTCAAGCCGTTCGTCTCCCGCCAGGTCTGGGCGATGGTCCAGCTCCAGCTCTACACCGCCGCCCGGGCGGGCGAGATCTGCCGGATGCGCCCGTGCGACGTCGACCGGGAGGGCAAGGTCTGGGTGTACCAGCCGCGGGAGCACAAGACCGCCCACCACGGCCACGAGCGGAAGATCTTCATTGGCCCCCGCGGCCAGGAGGTGCTCGCTCCCTTCCTCCTCCGCGATCCGCACGCGTACTGCTTCTCCCCGTCCGAGGCCGAAACCGAGCGCCGCAAGCACCTGCACGAGCAGCGGACCACGCCCCTGTCATGCGGCAACACCCCCGGCAGCAACGTCAAGGACGACCCCCAGCGCGCCGCCGGTGATCGCTACACGACGGGCAGTTATCGACGGGCGATTCAGCGTGCGTGCGACCAAGCCTTCCCGCCCCTGGCGCCGCTCGCCCAGCGCGACGACGAGACCAAGGTCAAGTGGCACAAGCGCCTGACCAAGGCAGAGCGCGCCGAACTGGACGCCTGGCGGAAACCCCACCGCTGGCACCCCCACCAGCTCCGCCACAACGCCGCCACGGTGCTGCGGAAGGAGTTCGGCATTGAAGCCGCTCGCATCATCCTCGGCCACCGCTCCGCGGCCATCACCGAGGTCTACGCCGAAAAGGACGAGCAGCAGGCGGTTGAGGCTATCGCCAAGGTCGGATAGCATGTCCACGGCCCGTTGGAGGACAACGCCAATGGCATATGAACTGGGGTTTGATGCGGCGATGATGAGCGTCTACCGCAGGGCCTTGAACGAGGCGAAGTACAACGCGACTCGTTTCCTTCAGATGCTCCACGATCACGGGGGCTTGGAGACGGCCCAGATCCTCCTTCATAGCCCCACCGTTTCGGAGGGCTACACTGCCCTTTGGGAACGCAATCGTCTTGACCTGACAGTTGAGGCACTCGTGCTTCAGCCGGAGTGGCACGACTTGTTCTCCGACGAGGAACGTGCAATCGCCAGACGACGATTGACCGACTACGGCTACCAGTTCAAGGTGTGAAATGATCGCATCGTGGCCATCGCCGGCTTTGACCGTCGCGCTGTCCAGGCTGGCGGTCCGCCCCCGTTCTCAACAGCGGCGTTTCTCGGCTATCTCGGCATCCTCGGGCGGGTATGGGCAAATGTGGACGGTCAAGGTGTCGTCGCCTCCGCCCTTGAGCTTCCCGGAGATCGTGATGGCCGGTCTGGGTAGGTCATCTGCCTGCCCGATGGCGTTGTCCCACTCCCACTCCTGGATCTCGTCATAGAGCGGGAACAGGGCGTCCTGAAAGGCTCTCAGATCGACGCGGAAGCCTTGGTAGACCGTCTCGCCATCATGCCTGCCGCCAACCAACTCAACGACCGATGGATAGACCCTTACCTCGAACCACGGCGAGTCCTTGCCGCTGGGCCAGGAGCCACTGCACTGGAAGCTGCCGCCCGTGTCGAACAACGTCGGGCAGACAAGCGCCATGACTTGGTCCATCAACTCGCCAGCCCGTTCGTCGTTTAGCATCCGGTCCTTCCCCTTCCCATACAGCTGTCTGCCCATGGCCATTGGGGGCATGTGGTTTTTGATTATCTCACATGGCCGAGGTTCTGCAAGCCCGCCCCCCCCCAACCTCGGCTGCTATCGAGCCTGCCCGCATCATCCTCGGCCATCGCTCCGCGGCGATCACGGAGCTCTATGCCGAGAAGGACGAGCAGCAAGCAGTCGCCGCAATGATGAAGGTGGGCTAGTAAGTCCCGCCAGCCAGTCGCGACGATGCTGCGACGACTGCTCTGTCGCTGCTGTGCCGCGCGCACGCTCCACTCAGACGTTGGCGCCACGGGGCTCGCTCCTCGATAGGGGCTAACCTTCGTCGTCCTCGCATAGGGTTGCCGTCACGACGGCACCCACAACGACAAGGCCGGCTATCAGTAGCCCGATCCAGCCAACTCCAGTTGCCGCAGCGACCACGGGGCCGAGGTAGTAAGGGCGCAGGTTGCCCTTGGGCCCGACCTGAAGCACGTACCTGTATCCGTTGCTCACGAATGTCTCTCCAGGGAAGTTCGGCATGGCTAGTTCTCCTTCGAGTCGACTACTGCTGCTTGGCTGTGGGACACGCGCTTCGCATCGCACGTGGTGGTCTCGACTGCTGTGCGACAGCTGGCGGCTTTGCACGAATCGCGGGCCTTCTGCAGGGCGTCGATTGCTGCACTCCTGGCCGAATCATAGTAGTTGCTCACACGGCGGGATTCTTTGACAATGACGGCCCCAAGGAGGACGCCCGCAACCAACCGCCACGGAATCGTGAACATGGCTCGTCTCCTCATCAAAAGGGAAGCATCGAACGCAGTATCAGAAGGGCAGCTGACCTTCCTCCCTCAGTCTCTCGTAGATCGAGTAGATGAACAGCACGCCTGGAATGACACGCTTGTAGTTGGTCCCAAGGATATCGTTCACACCCCAGGCGAGCAGAATCCACCCCACGGGCCCCAGGAAGATCGAAATACCCCGCACCAAGGCTGCGTTTGCCGCGAGTGTCAGCCCACGCCCGATGAGGACGCGAGCGGCTTGATTGGCCACGATGAGCGCGACCTTGTACGTCGCGAATCCGCCAAATTGCTTGACTGCGAGCAGAACAGATCCTGCCCCAACCTTGCCCCAGTCGATGGTTCCCGTCCCGTAGTATTCCTTAAGTTGGGATGCGGTGAGTACAGTCGATGCAAGCTCCCCTCGCTGTTCCGGCGTCATTTCTTTCAGGAGCTGTTCCAAGAGTTGCCTGATCAGCCTCGATAGCATCTCCCAGCAGGACGTCTCCCGCTTCGTCAGACCTTCGAGTTTCAGCGCCTTGGCAACATCCACGCAGATCTCGTCGAAGCTCGGGTCGCGAGTCAGATACCCCAGCGGAGTCTGGTACTTCCAGCAAAGCTGTCGGGTCAGGGACTCCGCCTGTTTCCGTGACCCCCTCACTCCTTCCAGGTCCGTGTCGATGATCTCTGCAAGCTGCCTTCGTTCGTCGGCGCTTGCCTTGCTCAGGAGCTTCCGAATGTCTTCTAGCGTGTAGATCATGGTTCCTTCTCCCATTCATCGTTCGCCTGGCTTCGCCGGAGAGATCAGTAGCACGCGGCGTGCCACAGCTTGGCAGAGGCTTGGCGGACAGGGGCAGCTCATCGTAAGGCATTGTTTGAACGTGCCATATGGCAATGCGTTGGCCCATCGAGGCGCGCCGTGCCGTGTGACGAAGAAGAGGTTTACATCATTTGAGTGATGTATTAGAATGCATCCCATGGACTCAAGTAACCAAAGAATGCAGGTTCTCTTGGCGTTTGTCAGTGATGAACGGGTAGACAGGCTGTCGGACATACTGAGGGGGTTCCGCTCGCTTTTCAGCCCGAGCGACGATAGGCCCGTCGAGTACCTAGTCTTGCTTCTTGGGCACGATGGCAGGAGCCTCCAGCATGCCAGGAAAACCGGCGGCGGGGAGGAAGCCCCCGGAGCATTCGAGACGCTGCTCCTTCCGCCAGACTCCCGCCCCGCCACCCAAGCAGCGATGGTCCTCCAGGCCACGGAGCGCATGCTACGACGAGCCGAGGCAGATCCTGCATTGGCTGACACGTGGCTCTTGCTCGAGGGCCTGCCGGTCGGCCTCTATGAGGCCGTCGGCCGGGCCTTTGAGCCTATCCCGACGTCTTCCGACGAGGATGCTGGACGTCTCTCTGCGATCAGACGGCCCCGACCGTTCCTACCCGCGGCTCACCCCAAACGGCATGACGACCTTTTCGCACACCAAGTTCCCGGCAACCCGGTCGAATGGCAGGATCGCGAGTTCTCCCTCGATCTGCTAGACGCTGGCGAGAGGGAGCAGGTTCGTCGGGCGCTGTTGAGCCGGAGAAGCGTGCTCCTTACGGGCGATCGAGGAACCGGAAAGACCCTCCTGGCGAGGTTCATCCACTACCATTCCTTCGACACGGCGCAGGGCGCCTTCGTGGAGGCCAACCTCGCGGCCATACCAGAAACCCTCCTTGAACAGGAGCTCTTCGGAATCGCGCCTGGAACGGCCACAGACGTTCGAGGGCGAGACGGGCTCTTGCGTGAGGCCAACAACGGAACACTATTCCTGGATGAAATCGCCGAGACATCGACTAATGCGCAGGCCAAACTCCTCCGCATCGTGTCGGAGAGGATTGAGCCGATTCAGTACCGGCGTCTTGGAGAGACCCGCAACCAGTCCGCCCAGGTCAGGTTCATCGCAGCCACGAACCTCTCGGCAACCGAGATCAGCGCTCGCCTGCGCCGTGATCTCCACTCACGATTCCCGATCCGCGTCCACCTCAAGCGCCCTTCTGAGAAACAAGGAGACCCCTTCGGTTACGGCCTCAGGGCGATCGAGCACTTCTCATCGATCGATCTCGCCTACAACCCCGCTCTCATCCCCAGCTGGGATCGCGACGCGCTCCAAGAGGCATTCCACCGTGGGCTTCTCCCCGACAACTTCCGCGATTTGCACTCGTTCGTCACCCGCGTTTGGGACACTCGGATTGTAGCCGACAGACCATGGCTACCGCACGTGGGGGCTGGGGAAGTCATGGCCGCGCTGCGCGGCACTGATCCTGGTGCTGTAGAGGGACCTCATCGCTCGGCGAAGGCGCCCATTCATGACGGTGCTTCCGCGCTGGTGCACTCGGTCATCGACCTCCAGGGACTGGGGGACAGGACGGCGCTGTCCGAGGAGGAGATGAAGGACCTCGTGTTTGGTCTGAAGCACCTGGCCCTTCGGCTAGCCACCTGGTACGCAGACGGCAACCGCTCCCTCGCTCGGCGAGTTTACGGCATGCGGAACCCGCAGTCCTTCGAGAAGCTCTGCCAAGAACCAAGCATGCTGCATCCCAACACTCGCAAACGATCTGGGACTCGTCGCTGATGCCCTACCTGGGGGCGATACCACCGCCGTCAGCCTAGAAAGGCAAGAAGGCCGAGCGCCTCGAGGACTACGGCTGGGGCAAGCAGTTCGGCCACATCTACGACACGTTCCTGTGCTTCCTCGGCGATTTGGATCAGCACGTCCGTGCCGGGCGGAACGTGATCCTGATCGCTCACGACTGCACGACGGAGGTGCCCAACCCGGCCGGGCCTGACTGGCTGCGCTACGAGCCGCGCCTCCAGTCCCCGTCCAGCGGGAAGAACTCCATCCGCCTCCGCGTCCGCGAGTGGGCGGACCACGTGCTGTTCCTGGCCTTCGACGTGGAGGTCCAGGACGGCAAGGCGCAGGGCAAGGGCACGCGGACGCTGTGTCCGGTGGAACTGCCGCACTTCATGGCCAAGTCCAGGACGGCGAGCACGGCCATCGAGGTCAACAAGAACGACCCGTCCATCTGGTCCCAGATCATCTGCTGAGGCCCCACGGGCCAGGAAGGAGAGAACGCACATGCTTCCGAATCGAGAAGGGCTCTTCCACGCGTATCCCGTGGGCATCGGCGTCGGCGAGACGCGGGAGAACAAGCTCCTCCAGGTGGCCATCTGCTACCACCTGTTCGAGGAGCTGGCCAACGGCGAGTGGGTTGACTGCTCGGCCGACAACCTCGAGATCACCGGTTACCACATCCTGGAGAAGCGGGACCACGCGCTGAACCAGACGACGATCGAGGCCCTGAAGGCCGCGCTCGGCTGGGACGGCCGCGACCCGTTCTGGCTCCAGGACCAGGCCGCCGAGCTGATGCAGAAGCCGGTGCAGGTGAAGATCGGCTTCGAGGAGTACAACGGCACCACCAGCCCTGGCGTGCAATTCCTGAACCCCTACGGCAGCAAGCCTGCCGGCGTCACGAAGGGCGACGATCAGCTCCGCCGCAACGTCGCCAACCGCCTGGGCGCCAAGTTCCGCGCCCTGGCCGGCGGGACGCCAGCGAACGCGCCCCAGCCGGCGGGCAGGCCCACGCCGCCGACGGCGAGACCCGCGCCTCCGAAGCCGCCCGCTCCCCAGGCACCGGCCGCCACGGTCGAGCCGCCCGCGCCGGCGACGATGGAGCAGGCGTGGCAGGAGTTCGTCAAGCACTGCCCGCCGGAGAAGTGGGATCAGGAGGCGATCGAGAAGGAGTGGTTCCGGATCATCGCGGACCTGTTCCCTGGCAAGCAGCCCGATCAGCTCACGCCGGCGGACTGGGGCGTCATGCTCGCCGAGGGCCCGGGACACATCATCCCGTTCTGAAGGGGCTGACGGATGCACGGCGGCAACGGCAAGAGCCCCGTCCTGACCGAGCTGCGGCTGGTCTACGCCGTCCGCATGCCGAGCGGACGTTGCAGGCGTTATCTGCGTCCGAGCTACGCCTATCGGCTGGCGGCGAAGCTCGAGCTGGGCGAGGGCGCGAGCGACACGGACGTCGCCGCTCTCGCCCGCCGACTCCGCCGACGAGACGCCAGCCCGCGCAAGCGCAAGGCACTGGGAGTCACGGATGACACCGAGACAGAGGCGGCGACGGCTGATCGTCAACCTGACTGAGATCGGCCGGGAAGGACGCCGCTACTACACGTTCTACCGCGGCTATCAGGCCCGGCAGCGCAACCGGCCGGGCAACCCCTACAAGCCCGGCACGGCCGACCACGCCTGCTGGGAGGCCGGGTGGAAGTACGCCTGCGACGAGGAGACGGCCCGTGAGCCTTCGGGAAGCTGACGTGTTCCGACCGCGCCGACGTCGGGGCAAGCCCGAGCGGGCCGTCCAGAAGGCCTGCCTGGCCGTCCTGCGCCGGCAGGGCGCCCTGGTGGCCGTCACCGACGCCGGCGCCGCCTACCGGGCCGGTTCGTTCTTCGGCGACGCGATCCCGCGCGGCTGGCCGGACATCACGGGCCTGCTGCCCGACGGCCGGTTCATCGGCGTCGAGTGCAAGGCGCCGGGCGGCCGCCAGAGCGCCGCACAGAAGCGGATGGAACAGGAGGTTCGCAGGCGGAACGGAATCTACGTCCTCGCGCACTGCGCCGAGGACGTCACGAGGGCCATCGAACATGACGATCGTCGCTGAACCCGAGCACCGTATCGACGTGGAGGATCTCCCGGTCGAGCAATGGCGCGAGATCGAGGACGCCTTCCGCGTCCACGCCTTCACCGTCTACTACAAGCGGACCTTTCGCGACGAGCTGCACCCGCTCAAGCGGTTCGTCAAGGCGCTGCTCGCCTCGGCCCGGCCCATCCAGGACCACCAGGCCGTCGTGGACTGGTACTACAGCCGCCACAGGAGGCGCCGGCCGGGATGACCAGCTCCGTGTGCAACAACGCGCTGGCGGCGAACGTCGAGTACGGCCACGGCCTTGGCTGGTCGTTCACGCCGCTCCGGGGCAAGCGCCCGGTGCTCAAGGGGTGGCAGTCGGCTCCCCGCGAGAGCCTGGAGCAGGCCCTCGAGTGGGCCGCTCAAGGCAATGTCGGCCTCCGCACAGGGCAGATCAGCGGGGTGGTCGTGGTCGACGTGGACGAAGGCGGCGACCTCGAGGGCTTGGAGCTGCCGGCGACGGTGAGCGCCCGGGCGAGGGGCCGATGCGGCGGAAAGCGGTGGCGTTTGCACGGGCGCCGTCCGCCATCCGGCCCGGCCCCGACGGCTCGCTGCCGTTCGGCTACCCGCGGCTGATCCAGCCGATACTCGACCGGCACTGCGTGCGCTGCCACGACGGCTCGGCCGGACCCGACAAGAGAAAACTCGTTCTGACAGGCGGACCGGCCGGCGGTGCCGCGCTGGCCTGGAGCAAGTCCTACGTGAATCTCAAGCCCTACCTGGGCCTGCGAATGCTGACCGTCAGCCGGCCTGGCCAGATCGGCGCCGACCGCAGCAAGCTCGCAGCCGTTCTGACGAGTCCGACGCACCGCAAGCATGTGAAGCTGCCTGACAAAGTCTTGCGGAGGATCTACCTCTGGCTGGACGCGGCCGCGCCTTTCTACGGGACTTACGAGGAGGACGGGCTGCGTGCGCAGAAGCTCGGCCAGGCCGTGCCGCCGCCCGAGCTTCAGTGACCTCGGCTGCGATGGCGGCGAAGTCCGCACGCCCAACCTGGACGGCCTGGCGGCCGGGAAGTCGCAGTTCACGCAGTTCTGCAACAGGGCCGCCCCCCGATCCCGACTTCACCGTCAGGCGCCTCGGAGAGTGCCGCATCCCGTCGCCCGTGCCCGGCGTCCAGTTCGTGGACGATGACGACCGGCTGCTCTACCACGCGTCGGAGCGGGAACTCCGGGCCGCCATGGACGCCGGCGCCGCTGGAGTCCGGCGTGAATGCCTACACAGAACCTACCTCCATTCCATAAGGGACTAACATGTTGTCTGACCAACAGGGAAGGGTGCGGGCACTGTACATCGGGATATTGCTCATCGGTGTTCTCTCGGAAAGCGCGGCACAGGGAACAGCCAACAAACGGCCCCGATGGGAGCCCAGGAAACGCTGGCCGCCTGACGCCAGCTGCGCCGGCCCCAAGGCGAAGACTCGCGGCCATCCCGGCGTGCGGCTTCAGCTCATCGTCACGTACCTCGACGACCAAAGGCATCTGCCCATCGTCAAGTTCAAGCGTGCGGCTTGACCGAGGCTGTCCTGCTCAGCGTCTGCGCCATCCGTCTGCGCCCGCTCTCACCGAGCAACCCGCCTGACGCATGGTCATTGCTCGGCACTGAGTCAGATCCGCTATTCACTTGTCAATCACGCCCTACATCGAGCCCTCAACGGCCCGGGTCCTTCCCGAACAGCCCCCTCACGAGACTCGCTGAACCAGCACAGCCTACGAAATCCATGGTCCGCTACACCGTCCATGTCGCCCTAAATTCTTGTTGTGCAAAGCATAACTGTTCCGCAGAGAACACGCAGCAGACCGGCGACGAGAAACGCACTCAGGTTGCCGCAAACCGAATGCACTTTGTGCGAGACTGCGCTGATGGGATGGCATTAAAGTCATCCCTCGTCGGTCCAGGCCTGCTTTGCAGGTCGCCAGGGCGTTGTCCGAAGTTCGATTGCAGGTACGTGGACCAGCAAGAACGAAAGCCGACATCAGTCGTTAAGGAACAGGACTCACATGATGCGACAGAGCCTACGGATCGTCCTCGTAGTTCCGATGCTTTTCTCTTGCGCCGGCGCTCGTGCCGCGGAGAATGCGAAGACGAAGAGCTTCTACAAGGGGCCCGGACTCTTCTCGACGCGCCCGAGTGAAACGAAATCGCTTCAGGAGGTCAGACGATTCGGCCCGGTGGGGATGGGCATCGAATTGCACCAACCTGCCTTCGTGATGAAGATCAAAAACATCGAGGAGGGCTCGCCGGCCGCGGTGACGGGTAAGCTCAAGAAGGGGCAGATTATCGAGGCAATCAACGGCCGGAAACTCGCCGACATCGACCCGCGCATTCAGTTGGGCCAGATCCTCGCCGAGGCCGAGGCAACTGACGGCGTGATCGAGTTCGCCATCAAAGGCGAGGCCCGGCCGATCGTGGTGAAAGTGCCGGTGCTCGGCGCTTACAGCAAGACCTGGCCGCTGAGTTGTCCGAAGTCGGCAAAGATCGTGCGCCAGGTGGCCGACTACCTCTCGAGCCCCAAGGCGACAAAAGGCCTTGGGGGGATCGGCATGCTCTTCCTGCTGTCCACCGGTGACGACAAGGACCTTGAAGTCGTCCGCCAGTGGGCGCGCAAGGCGCCGGCGCACATCTACCCCTGGTACACCGGCTACGGCGGGGTCCCGCTGGCCGAGTGCTACCTGCGGACGGGCGATCCCGAGATTCTCGCGAACATTCAGCGCTGGGTCGACAACGCGGTCAAGACCCAGCACAACGATGCCTGGGCCGGTCGGGGCAGCGCCCTGACCAGCTACGGCTCGGGGCACCTCAACGCGGCCGGCACGCATGTGCTCACCTTCCTGCTGCTGGCCAAGGAATGCGGTGCGGACGTGCCCGACCACACGCTGCTCGGCGCGCTGCGGCATTTCTATCGCTATGCCGGTCGGGGCAACAATCCCTACGGCGACAATCGCCCGTTCACCGGTTTTGTCGACAACGGCAAGAACGGCAAGCTCGCCTTCGCGATGGCTGCAGCGGCTGCACTTACCCCGGATGGCGAGAACTCGGTCTACGCCAAGGCCCGGGACGTCTGCGCGATGAAGAGTTTCTACACCACCACCTTCATGCTGCACGGCCATACCGGCGGAGGCATCGGCGAGATCTGGCGCAGCGCCGCGATGGGCCTGCTGCGCGACAAGAAACCCAAGCAGTACCGTGACTTCATGGACAGCCGCCAGTGGCACTACGACCTGTCACGTCGTTTCGATGGCTCATTCGGCATCCTCGGCGGGGGCGGCTACGATAAAGAGCTGTGGGGCGTGGCCTACCCGCTGGCCTACACCATCCCTCGTAAGACGCTGCGCATTACGGGTGCCCCGCCGACGAAGTTCTCCAAGCCCTGCCAACTGCCCAGGCAACCTTGGGGCAACGACGCCGACGACCTGTTCCTTTCGATGGAAGCCGTGCCGGACAGGGCCGGCAAGAAGCAAGACCTGTCAGGCGAAACGCTGGCCAGGGATTCGAGTATGCACTTCCTGCGTCGTTTCCACAGCCAGCAGCAGCCAACCGATGGCGAGATTCGCCAATACATCTACCATCCGGAGCACAACATCCGCATCGTCGCGGCACACAAGGCCCTGGGCATCAATTACGGCTACATCGGCTGGCGCGCTCCGGGGGGCAAGGTGCGCCCCAAGTTGGTGATGGAGTTCCTGAAGCACGAGGACCCGCGCGTCCGCCGCGCCATGTTCAGCGCCATCCTGAACCGCGCGGACGTGATCACGCCGGAGGTCTTCGCCCTCGCAGTCAAGGCGGTCAAGGACCCGGCCGAGTCGTGGTGGGTCAAGGACGCGGCCCTACAGCTCATCGGCCGCGGCTCGGCTGACCAGATCGCGCCCCATGTCGATCTGCTGCTAACCTACCTCAAGCACGAGGAGGACTGGCTGAAGAACGCTGCCTTGACCGCGCTGACCCCGGTGGCGGCCGACGACCGCTGCTACAAGAAAGTGCTGCCCGCGATGGGCAAGCTCATCCAGAGCAACCAACGTGTATCCATCACCCACGGGATGGCGCCGGCGATCCGCGCCAAGCTCAAAGAGGCCGGTCCCGAGGTGCAGAAGCTGGCGAGGCAGACCTTGCAGGAGTCTTTCACCGGCTATGCCGGCTCAAAGACCGCGCCCGGCGGCCTGAACACGACCTCCACCCATGACTTCCATCTCGAAGCCATCGCCGCATCACTGGCCGACGTGCCCGGCGGCTATGACGTGCTCTATGAGATCGCTCGTCAGCGCCGCCCCGACGAGATCCTGCCCTACAAGGAGATCTTCCTGGCCGCGGATTCCAGCCAGTTCGGTCCCAAACTGAAAAAGGCGATCACCCCGATCATCATGGACGAGCTGATCCCCGAGTTCGTCGGCAAGAACCGTAAGAACCTGCTTGCACTGGCCGCCAACGAAGTGCAGTCGGGCTGGCCCGGGGGCAGTAGAGACGCCATCGTGGGTCTGGCCGCCCTCTACAAGCGTGCAGGGTTCGACGAATATGACTGGCGCATGTTCGCCGACCTGCGCAACGCCGAGTGGTTCTATCACAGCTTCGATCCGATCCCCGCCGAGCAGGTTCCCTTTGACCAATTGATCTCCCGCTATCGGGAGGTGACGATGCCCAAGGGCATGGAGAACTGGTTCGCCAGAGACTTCGACCCCGCCAAGATCGGCTGGAGGAAGGGCAAGAGCCCCTTCGGCAACTACAAAGGAGAGGTACCCGATGGCCCGATCACCAAGTGTTCGGCCCGCTGCGTTGGCCCGGGCTGCTACGGCGCGACCAAGGTAAACACCCTCTGGGAGAAGGAAGTCCTGCTACTGCACGGCACCTTCAGGATCCCGCCGCTGAAAGAAGGCCACCGCTACCGCTTGCGGGTCAATAGCGGCGAGCACGTCGGCGCCGGCGGCGGGCATATCATCTACATCAACGGCAAGCGCTTGATCGAAGCCAAACAGGGCGGCGGCCGCGGCTCGGGAGGGAAGCCCAAAGGCGCCTACGTCACCAAGGAGTTCCTCGACGACTTCAGGAGCGGCGAGGTGACCATCGCGGTCAAGACCTTCATCCGCTACAACGCCAAGTACAGCACGAAACCGACCAGCCGCACTGCCCAAGGCAAGATGAGCGTCCACCTCGATGAGCAGAAGCTTCCGCCGATGGGTGACGAGTTGGTGATCGAGTCGGCCAAGGTCGTTCCCATGCTGTCGTCCGAGTGGCAAGCGAAGCTCGACCCGGAAGACGCGTCGCAGGATCCCGATGACAACCTCTTCCGCTGGGACGGCGAGTTTGTCGCGGACCCGAGGATGAAGGGGAGCTGGAAGGTCATCGCGCAAGTGCCCGAGATCGCCGCGTTCGATCCGTCGAAGAGGGTGCGTCTGCGCCGCCCGCTCTTCTCGGTCATCACGTTCAAAGATGGTGGGCGCACTGGTGATCCGACTTGGGTCTGGTCCGGTGACACGTTGATGGACCTTAACCGGTATCAGGCGCTGAAGATGATTGTCAAGGAGATCGGCGACAGTGATTACCTGTTCATCGAAGCCGGTGGATTCAGCAGGCGGAACAAACCCGACTGGAAGTCGCAGTGGTATGTTCTGAAACGCCCATGACCGAGTGGAGTAGATGCAAGTGCGAGGAACCTGTTAGCCGAGCAGCCATCACTGACGACTTTCGAAGGACGAACACGCAGCGAGCCCTCTCAAGCTCAATGGAAGCACACCTCATGACACGAATCACCGCCCGCATCGTCCTAGTGGCCCCGCTGGTCTTCCTGTCTCTTCGCGCCCCTGCTGCTGAGATAGCGCCGGGGGCAGATCCACCTCGCCAACCGGCAATCGAACTGGGAGCGCCGTTCTGCGACAACATGGTGTTGCAGCGTCAGATGGCCGTTCCGGTCTGGGGTTGGAGCAAGCCCGGCGCTAAGGTCACCGTTGCGTTTTCCGGTCAGAAGCAGGAAGCCAAAGCAGGCAAGGACGGAAAGTGGATGGTTGAGCTGAATGACCTGAAAGCCGGTTTCAAACCGGCCGAGATGGTCATCACCGAGAGCACGGGCAGGACGGTTACGCTCAAGAACATCCTGGTCGGCGAGGTCTGGATGGCCTCGGGCCAGTCCAACATGCAGTGGAAGGTGGGGAAGAGCACGTGCGCCAAACTGGCGGCCGGGCTTTCGACTGAGGCCGACGGCAAGGTGGCTCCGATCCGAGAGTTTCAGGTCACCTCGGTGACGAGCCAGTTGCACCCCATCAAGAAGGCGACCGGCTCCTGGAAGGACGGCTCCTACGCGGACTATAGCGCCATCGCCTTCGCCTTCGCCCACAAGCTCCACAAGGAGCTGAATGTGCCGATCGGCATCCTCAACTGCTCCTTCAGCCAGACCGCCATCCAGGCCTGGGTGCCGCGTGAAGGGTTCGCGACCGCCGCGGATGAGTATAGCAAGGCGATTCACTTGAGATGCCTTCAGACCGACCCGAAGACGCCCGAGCACAAGAAGGCCTGGGGCGCCTTCTATAGGTCACTGGAAGACCAGATTGCCGCAAGCGAAGCCGCGATCAGGAAGGGCGAGAAGGCGAAACAAATCAGCGCCGGGATTCCCGGCAACCTGAAAAGCAATCGCGACGCCTCTTGGCTGTTCAATGGACGCCTGAGCCCGGTCGTGCCCTACGCCATCCGCGGCGCGATCTGGAACCAGGGCTACGCGAACATGGGCGAGGGGCTGCCCTACTACAACAACCTGCACAGTTTGGTGCGCGGCTGGCGGATCGTCTGGGGCAGGCCGGAATTGCCGGTCTACTTCCATCAGTTCTACAGTGCCGGAATGCGGCACGTTGGCAAAGAGGTCAACAAGCCCAGCATCGGCCCGACCGCCGAGATGCGTCTCGGAACCTGGCTGGCTCGCGACATTCCCCACACCGGTATGGCCAGCCAGATCGATGTCAGCGGTGGCATTCACTATACCCACAAGGCTGTTCCCGGTCAGCGACTGGCCTTGCATGCGCTTAAGAACGAGTACGGCAAGAAGGTGATTGCAGACGGCCCGATGTTCAAATCGTACATGGTCAAGGGCGACAGGGTGATCATCGAGTTCGAGAATGCCAAGGGTGGCCTAGTTGCTGCCGGCACCGCCTACAATGCGGTCGGCCGCAAGAAAGACTCGACAGGCTTCGCCAATCCCAAGGTCATTCCGAAAGGGGACGACCAGGTGAGGCTCTTCTTCCTGGCCGGCGGGGACCGTGTATGGCATCCGGCGAACATGAAGATCGACGGCGACAAGGTGGTTGTCACCTCGCCCGGGGTAAAGAAGCCGCGCGGCGTCTCCTACGCGACCGGCGAGGTGGGTTTCCAGCCCAACCTCTACAACAAGGCCCTGCTGCCGATGACCCCGTTCATCTACTTCGACGGCAAGATGGTCACCAGCAAGACTTGGCCGGACGAGAAGCTGAAGGTCGCCGGCGAGACCATTGACCCCGCCACGGTCGGGAAGGTCTACGAATACCGCAAGATGCCACTGCTGAGCGTGCAGTTCCGGAACGACGCAGTGTTCCAGGCCGGCAGGCCGGTCACCATCTGGGGGTCGACCCGGAACTGGGGGGAATGGCAGAGCGAACCGGAGAAGGGCGACTGCAAAGTGCACTTCGAGTTCGGCCCTCACTCCGGTTCGAGGCAGGGCGCCATCAAGAAGACCATCGCTGTTACGCCGGAGATGGCGGAGTGGAAGGTCACACTGCCGCCGATGCAGGCCGGCCCGAAGCCTTATACGTTGAAGGTGAGCTTCACCATCGACGGCGAGAAGGTGCACGAACGGGTCGTCACCGGCATCGTGTTCGGCGACGTCTGGTGTGTCGTCGCACCGGTCGGCAAGTTCGAGGCGCCGGAGGTCAAGCCCTCCGGCCAGATCGTGCGCATGATCGAGAACCAGTCGAACCGAGACGGCAGAACCGCCCCCAGCCGCTTCAGTATCTGTGTCTCCCGGACCCCGAGAGTGATGCAGGCCAACGGCAAGTGGAGCAACCGCCTCGCTGCCTACTGGAAGGACGCTTCCGGACTGGCTGCCGCACTCGGCCACAGCATTGCTGCGAAGAGGGAGCGGCCGGTCGGCATCATCTTCCTGAAAGCCAGGAAGGACATACCGATCAAGAACTGGATCGCCCCGAGTTTCCTCAAGGACGCCCCGAGCCTGATGGATGACTACAAGACGGTCGGGAGCCAGTATTTCGACAACCCCCATTACCTCGCCAACGTGCGGCGCTACATCGCGGAATGGAAGGCCTATTGGGGTGAGTACATCCCTGCGATGATGCAGACCAAGGCCGTGCCGGATGGGAGCTCGTGGGGCAGGCTTCCTTCACCGAAACCACAAGTCGGTGATTCCACGGCCACGTTCGAATACAACGTGTATGTGCACTGCTTCACGCCGGCGGCACTCAGCGGCGTGCTGTTCCTCACGGGCGAGGCGATGGTTGCCGACGACCAGGGCGCCAACTTCGGCCCGGAGATGTCCGCGCTGGCCAACTGCTTCAAGGCCCGGTTCTCGCTTTGGCGGGAAGGGGAGGATATTCCCTTCGTTTACACCGTTCCGAGCAAGGCGCTGGCGCCCAAGCTTACGCAACCGGAAGGGATCAAGGGCAAGAACACCGCGGTGGAGCTGAACGAATGGCTGGAGCTCGGCGGGGTCCTTCAGGCGGTGGCGAAATAGCATGACCAGGAGACCGGATCGGAGAATGCGAGAATGAGAAGAGAACCTCTTGTTAATGACAACCAGTTGACATGGGCGCTGATGCTCTGTGTCTCGCTTGTTTGTGTCTCCGACATAACAGCCGCCGATGTTCCTTCGGTCTTGCCGAGGCCCGACAAGAGCGCGCCGTCCGCCGGCAAGGTCAAGGTTTACATTCTGGCGGGGCAGTCCAATATGGTGGGCTTCGGTTACCTTCAGGGAGCCCGGCCTGTCTATCCGAGCATCTACCTCTCTGCTGATCCGGAGATCAAGGTCGGTCGTATGCCGGTTGGGCCTTCGGCGCTTCTGAGGCACGGAATCTACCAGACCGCCGACCGCGATGCGCCAAAGGGGGCCAAGGTCGCCATCCATCCGGGAGCCTACAAGGCGGGCACGGACTACAGCGCCATGAAGCCGGCCAAGGAGACGACCGTCGCCCTGGGCGCCGTGGCCGCCCAGTTGCCGACCATCAAGAAGCCTCACACGGTGGTGGCGAAGGCCTTTATTGATGTTCCCATCAGCGGGATGCACGAAATTCACGCCGGTTTCGAAGAGAGCACCCACGCCGTGGTGTCCCTGGCGGGCAAAGAGGTCTACCGCAAGGAGCCCGGCGAAGATGCGGTCGTCACCCCCGTTCCCCTTGAGCAGGCAAAGCGCTATCCGATCACCATTACCTACATGAAGGGCGGATCCGCCGCCTTCTGGCTCAAGCACATCGACCTCAAGGGCCAGGGCGATCTCGCCTCTCTCGTTCAGGAGGGTAAGTACACCTGGTTCGCCGACGAGGAGGGCAAGTGGACGGTCCGCAGCGATGTAACCTACTGGGAGACGAGAATCTCCAAGGAAGGCGGCAGCGGCGGCCCGCTTTCAACCACCTCCAACGGCAAGTTCATCGGCCCGGAGGTTCCCTTCGGCTACGTCATGGGTGCCTTCCATGATGAACCGGTCCTTCTGATCGAGTCTTCCATGGGTAACCGGGCGCTGAGTTTCGATTTCCGCCCGCCCTCCAGCGGAAAGACCGATGAGGAGAAGGCGAACAAGTTCTGCGGGTTGGAGTACGACCTGATGGTCCGCGGCGTCCGCACCACCCTGAAGAACATCGACAGGATCGTCCCCGGCTACAAGGGGCAGGGCTACGAGATCGTCGGCTTTGTCTGGTTCCAGGGGCACAAAGACAAGGACGTTCCCAAAGAGGTATACGAGAAGCATCTGGTCAACTTGATCCAGGATCTGCGCAAGGAGTTCAAGACTCCGGATCTGCGGGCTGTGGTCGCCACGGTTGGGTTTGGCGGGATGAGCATGGATCCCGGGCACTTCATGACCTGGGAGGCCCAGATGGCTGTCGGCGATCCGAAGCAGCATCCCGAATTCGCCGGCAAAGTGGCCAGCGTCGACACCCGAGGGTTCTGGCGTCCCCGGGGCGTGTCTCCCACGGGCACGGGCTACCACTACAATCACAATGCGGAGACCTATGTCCTCACCGGCGACGCCCTCGGGCGCGCCATGGTGCGGCTGCTCGGCGGCAAGGCGGAGAAGCTGACGGTCCCGGCCAGACCGAAGCAGAACCCGGATGTCGAGAAGATCTTCTCGGACGCCGTGACGGGCAATTTCAACAAGACCGGCCCGCACTACGCACCCGAGTACTACCGCGAGATGGGGCAGGCCCTCAAGCCGATCATCTTGGAGGAAATGGTCCCTGCGTTCCTGGAATCCGCCTTCGCCCCCAACAGCCGCGGCGGGCTCAAGGGGATTGTGACGGGGAAGAAGCCCTCGAGAATGCCGCTCGATATTCGCAGTCAGCTTGACACGCTGATGGACTACTACGATATGGCTGGAGTTCCGGGTTATGGCTGGAAGCCCTTCGGCCCGGAGATGCGGAATGCTACCTGGTCGTATTTCAGTTTCGATCCGCCGGAGAAGCAGGAACTCGAGAAGAGCAACCGTTACCGCGAGATCACCTTCCCGAAGGGGATGGAGAACTGGTTCGCCCCCGAGTTCGATCCGGTCAAGGCCGGATGGAAGACGGGCAACGCGCCCTTCGGGCGGATGGGGGACAAGCTCGACAGGCGGCGTCCCAGGTGCAACGGGCCTCTCTGCGGCTGCAGCGAGATACCGGCGACGCTCTGGGAGAAGGAAGTGCTCTTGATGCGGCAGACCTTCGACATTCCGCCGGTCAAGGAGGGACACGCCTATCGCGTGATCCTCGGCGGGGCAGGCTGTGATCGCTCCGGTGAGGGCTTTGCCATTTACGTCAACGGGAAGCTCCTCGCCAAGGTGGATGGCGGCTTTTTCCGCCACTCCGGCATCCGCGGCGCCTATGTATTCGATGACATCCTGCCTGAGTTCAACGGCGGGAAGGTGGCGATCGCGGTCATCAACTTCCTGCGATATACGCACTTCCGTAACAAAACGACGTACTTTGGGCCCCATCCCGACTACTACAGCAAGCCCGTGCCTCCCAACGGCCACGTCAGCCTGTGGATGGAGAAGGCCAGGCTTTCCCCCGCTACCCTCAAGGCGGCAGAGGAGGAAAAATAGGCTGGGCCGAGTGAGTCGGCTTGCCTTGACAAAGCCGATGACGGCCATGGGCAGAAACGCACGTAGGCAAGTCCGAATAGATGCCCTGCAACAAACGCGAGTTTCGGGAAACGAACTGACGTGAGCTCGATTTAACTTAGGTAACGTATCTAATCATCAGGAGTCTGACATGAAATCCAGGTTGCTCACCCTCCTCGCCATCGCCTCCTTGGTCGTCTGCGTCCACGCCGCCGACGCAGCGAAAGAGCAGGAGCTCCTCCAGCGGTACACCGGCATGCTCAATCAACTGCGCGCCGAACTCACAGCAAAAGTCCCACAGGACGTCCCGGCGAGCGCCGGTTCGGTGAGTGAGTTCCTGGCAAGCGACGCGCTGGACGCCAAGCTCGCGAAGTATGTCGTCCTGCTCGAGGCCACGCCTCAAGGCCTAGCGGAGTTCGCCAAGCAGGGACAGGAGCAGGCGGCGCTGGTCGAGCGGATGTTGGCGGACGCGGACCTCATGAAGCAGATGCTGGTGGCGGACGGCGCCAAGCGCAAACGGGTTGGGCGTGGCTATAGCGCGGCACAGTATGGCCCTGCGATGCAGATCCACACCGACATCCAGAAGGCGAGCACGAAGGCCAAGGACGGCATCCTGCAACGACTCGCGCTTGCGATCAGCCTGGAGCACTCGGTGCCGATTGGCCAGGCGAACCCCAAGGCTCAGACCGAAGCGCCTGACACAATCGACCCGGTGAAGCGCTACCTGCACTACGAGAAGGCATACCTGGACGGTGAATTGGATCCCGCTTTCAATCGCTTGAGCACCTGGGACCTACGCATGGTCGTTAACGGGGACGAGCCGGACGAGACCCTCGCCTGGGGGCGCAAGATGCTACGGAATTACCGGCCCGACCACATCTTGAGCACGGACGAGGGCTGGCGCTATGTGAGAATCGTCGCTACCGATGTCAAATATGGGTCAGGGGACGTCAAGTACGACAGACCCGAGTTACAGAGATATCAGAATATCCTCATGAACGGCGGGGTGTGCGGCCGGCGCGCGTTCATCGGGCGCTTCATTCTGCGCGCCTTCGGGATCCCGACGACAGCTCGTCCCAGTCGCGGTCATGCCGCCCTGGCGCACTGGACACCCGAGGGCTGGGTTGTCAACTTGGGCGGCGGCTGGGGTAGCGGCTGGGCAAGCGGGCCCAACCAAGTAGGCGGACGCAGAGCAGACCTCGGTTTCCTGGCGATTACGCAGGCGCGCGCCAACCGGGAGGCGTTCCTGAAGGTCAAGCGGGCCCAGTGGGCCGGCGAGGTCCTGGGAGAAAACCGGGCCTTTTGGAACGACGTGGCGCTGAAAACGCAGCAGGCCATCATCAAAGAGTCCAAGGCCGTTGCGCTCGCGGCGCTCGGCGAGGACATTGGCGAGTCGAACACGCCCACAGTAGCAGAGAAGGTCCTGGCCTCACCGGTCACACCCGAGGATAAGAAGATCACCTACGGCCCCCGCGGCGTCATATCGATACCGGCCGCCGCCTACAGCAAGCCGATCGGCAACACGCGGGATGTCATAGCCATGAAGAGCTTCGCCGGCGGTTTGCAGGTTCACCTCCCGCGTTTCTTCCCTCAGGGCCTGACCATTCTGCGTGGCGGTGCGTGGAGGGGTGGCGCCGATGCTTGTAGGTCCGCGTGGCGTATGCCCAGCAGCGGCTATGGCAGATACAACAACTGGGGCTTCCGCGCTGCCATGAGTCCGTCGGGTAGCAAGACTCCGCGCGAAGTGAAGCTCGACCTGGGCGATGGTGTGACCATGGAGTTTGCCTACATCAAGCCCGGCACGTTTATTATGGGCGGCGAGAACACGAAGGATAGCAAGTGGCAGGGCGTTGAGGTGCCCAAACACGAGGTAACGATCACCAAGGGTTACTATCTGGGCAAGTACGAGGTAACGCAGGCGCAGTTCCAGAAGATCATGGGGTCAAACCCGAGTAAGGCGAGCAAGGATCCGAACGCCCCGGCTGATACCATCTCCGAAGCGGATGCGGTGGCGTTCTGCAACATGCTGGCCGAGAAGACCGGGACGCAGACGCGGCTTCCCACCGAGGCAGAGTGGGAATACGCCTGCCGCGCGGGCACCACAACGAAGTACTTCTTCGGCGACGATCCCTCGAAGCTCGGCGAGTATGCCTGGTTCGAGGACAACGACGGAGGCAAGTCGCATCCGGTCGGACAGAAGAAGCCCAATCCGTGGGGCCTCTACGATATCTGCGGAAACGTCGTGGA
>Ga0180437_10001596_pt1 | contig 38590 bp, 21 predicted proteins | sample SS_ome_4_FD_132410 | JGI IMG/M metagenome (GOLD analysis project Ga0180437, IMG submission 132410) | Hypersaline lake sediment archaeal communities from the Salton Sea, California, USA - SS_3_D_1 metaG | ecosystem: Environmental > Aquatic > Non-marine Saline and Alkaline > Hypersaline >...
CGTAGATGCCGCTATCTTCGGCAATTCCGATCAGAGTTTCCATCGAGCCCGAGCTGGGAGATCCTGGATAGCCGGCCGCCAGCCTTATGCCGCTGTCCAAAGCGCCGTAGGCCATGGCCTGGTCACCGTTGAGCATTTTTTTTGCCATTTGAGACCTCTTACGTCATTGGCAGATCCTGTTTATGAAAAGTTAAACCTGCATAGAAATCCCGTTAAAAAAAATCCGTCTCAGCCTGAAGGCGTGTCTGATTGTTCTGCAGCAGCCTTGGCCTCGTCATTTCGCTTCCGGCACCAGTAGAATGCGAAGGGAATGCCGGTGGCGATAAATGTCAGATCCACCAGGGACTGCTGCCAGGCGAAGTAGGCCCTCAGGACCAGCAGGCCGAAGATCATCGCCAGCGAGAGAAGAGGAAGGAATGGATATAAAGGAACCCGGAAGGCGTCCTCTTCTCCGATGCTCTCCCTCCTCATCTTAAACAACGACAGGGTGGAAAGCCCGTAAAAGATCAGGATAGCAAAGACCAGGCCCGTCGCTATGGTCTCGAATGTCCCGCGCAGGAGGAGAATCACCCCGGCCCACAGGCAGTGGGCGGTTATGGCTCGTGAAGGGGTCCGAAAACGGGGGTGGACATAGTCCAGCCACTTGAAAAAGAGTCCGTCTCTGGACATGGCATAGTAGGCGCGGGGCGCGGTCATCATGGTGCCGTTTATGCTGCCGGAGGCCGAGACGATCACCAGCACGGCGATGACGGCGGCGCCAAGAGGCCCGATCAGCACGGTCAGGACATCGGCGGCGACGATCTGGCTTTCGCGCATCTCGGTCATGCCCATTATGCGGTGATAGGTCATGTTGGTAAGCGCATACAGCAAAACCACGATACCGATCCCTATGGTCAGGCTCAAGGGAATGACCCGGCGGGGATTCTTCATCTCTCCGGCCGGGTAACCGACCCGCTCCCAGCCGGTGTGGGAAAAAATGATCAGCATCAGGACGGTCACGACATTTCCCACGAGGCTGCCTCCAACCGGATCCGCCCTGGTCGAAAGCAGGTTTTCATGGCCGCCTTGGAAAAGAAGACCTAAAGCCACGATGGCGAACAGCGCCCCCACTTTCAGGATCGTGGAAAACTTCTGATAAACACTGGCTCTTTGGATCCCGACATAATTCAGGACCCCGAACAGAAGAATGACAGCCAGCGCCGTGATCATACGGGAGGCTTTCGTAAAGGAGATGAAATAGCCCAGGTAATCCACCACGATCAGGGATAATCCTGCGGCCGCGCTGGTGCGAACGATGAACAATTGGGCCCATCCGAACATGAAACCTGCGCTGGAGCCGAAGCAGCGGCTGATGTAGATGTACTCGCCGCCCGTGGAGGGCATCCGGGTGCCCAGTTCCGCATAGATCAGACCGCTGGTGAAGACAAAAAAGCCGGCCAGGAGCCAGAGGAAGATGATCGGGGGGAAGGAATCGAGATATCCTGCGATGATTTGAGGCGTGGAGTATATCCCCGCGCCGATGCAGATTCCGATCAGGATGGCGATCCCGTCGAAAACTCCCAGTGCTTTCCGGAAAGAGGGCTGGGAATGGGCAGTCTCCTCCGTCATTTGGCGTTACATATAGCATACCCTACTGGGATAATCAAATAAGGCGAATGCGGGCGGAAAAAAGGGAAGATATGTTTACCCGAGGGGTCTAAAAAATAGGGATGGATTTCCGTGCGCAATTGACAATCCAGGTTTGAATAAAAAGAAAAGTGAAGGAGAGAATATCATGACCAAGGCACAAAATCCAAAGCTGCCGGATTCATTCAGAACCATCATTCAGATAGGGATGCTGACAACGGCCTTGATGATTTCGACCGCCTGTACCACCCTACAGCTCAACAGCCGGTGGAACAACCAGGATGTCGTTGTCAACGGCCGGGCCGATGATTGGCAGGGGGGGCTCACGTACATCGAGAATGATGATTTTTCACTGGGATTGAGCAACGATGACCGCTATGTCTATGTGTGCCTAAGCACGGAAAGTCGAATGATAAGGAGCATGGCCCAGGCTCGGGGATTGACGGTCTGGTTCGATCCCAGCGGAGGCAGAAACAAGGTCTTCGGTATCCGGTATCCCATGGGCAGGCTCGCCTTGCAACAGATACTCCAGCAGGTAAGCGAGGAGGGGCGTCAGGACCTGATCGGAAAGATCCAGCAGGGGGACCAGGAGGCAAGAAGAAAGATGGCACAGCTGATGATGAGGGATGCCGTAATTCTGGGACCGCAGAAAAACAGCCGGGTTCAAATCCCGGTCGCAAAGCTGAATGAAATCGAGATCCGCATAACAATGTCGGCTCAAACTTTCGTCTATGAGCTGAAGATTCCCCTTGCGACATCCGAAGCCTCTCCCTATGCCCTAGGTGCCACTGCCGGCCTGCCCCTCGGTGTCGGCATCGAAATCCAAGGCATGAATCGGATCCCCGGAGGGTCCGGAGGCGGCGCTATGGGAGGAGGCGGTGGCATGGGAGGTGAGATGGGCGGCGGCGATGAAGTCGGCGACGAAGGCGGGGGTGGAGGAGCCGGTATGGGCGGCGGCATGCGCGGCGGCATGTCCGGATCCCGACCGAGGGGCCCGAGAGGCCTGAAATTCTGGGCCCAGGTCCTTCTAGCGAAAGCGGATTAGATGCCGCGAGCCCTGCAAATGACTAATTTTGGTCCTGTATCGTGAGATTGCTTTTCATTTCTAATCCTTAGAATCGCCTTTTCGGGAATAAGTCTTAACTCCTAAGGTTGTTAAACTTCGAGAGTGATGAGGTCCGAAAAATCCATATCTTTTTCTGGAGAGTGTCGTATAATGTATTGAATTTGACCAGGGGAGTTCAAATGGATCAACCAAGAAGCTGCTTTAATTGGCTGGTTCGAGCGGGATGCATGATCTGCTTTCTGATTCTGTTCTGCAGCGGACAGAAACAGGCTGAAAAAAAAGAGGCCTCTCCTGTTATGCGCCCTACTTTGCAGAAAAGCCCCGGTTCGCAGCCCGCATCAGAACCATGGCCTCAATTTCGCGGGATTCATGCCGAGGGAATCGCCGTTGATCAAGACCTGCCGCTTAAATGGGACGTCAAACAGGGGACCAACATCCGTTGGAAAGTTCCTATCCCGGGATTGGGCCATTCGTCTCCGGTCGTGTGGGGGGATCGCGTATTCGTGACCACCGCGGTGGGGGAGGGCAAAGAGCCTTATCTGCGCGTCGGCCGCTACGGCGAAAGTCCCGACAATCCCGAGGATTTCATCCATCACTACCGACTCTTTTGTATGGATCGAAAAAACGGGGATGTAATATGGGAGAAGACCGCCTACAGCGGCAAGCCCAAGGTCCGCCGCCATATCAAATCAAGCCATGCCAACTGTACCCCCGCCACCGATGGGAAACACGTGGTTGCTTTTTTCGGCTCCCAAGGCCTCTACTGTTACGATATGAACGGCGCCCTTATCTGGGAGCAAGACCTGGGTTTCCTCGATGCCGGGGCTTTCGATGCGCCGGAGATCCAATGGGGATTCGGCAGCTCCCCGATCATCTACGGAGACAAAGTCATTGTCTTGTGTGATGTGAATAATCAATCTTTCATCGCTGCCATGGAGCTTTCGACCGGCGAGGAGATATGGCGCACGCTGAGGGACGAAAATCCGACCTGGGGAACTCCCACGGTTCACAGGTCTCCGGAGCGCTCCCAGGTCATCGTCAACGGCTACAAACACATCGGCGGATATGAGTTGGAAACCGGGAAGGCGCTGTGGTGGATGAGGGGGGGGGGAGACATCCCCTGTCCCACTCCGGTCGTTGGGCACGGCCTGGTCTTCATCACCAACGCGCACGGCCGCATGCGTCCCATCTATGCGATCAAATTGAATGCCCGCGGTGATATTTCCCTGGCTCGAAATGAAAAATCCAATGCCCATATCCCCTGGTTCTATCCCCGGCGCGGGTCTTATCAACCCACGCCGCTGGTCTATGGGGATTATCTCTTTGTGGGGGATAACGGCGGGATTCTAACTTGTTATCGCGCTCAGACCGGAGAAGAAATCTACCGCGAGAAAATTGGGGGAGAGCTCAGCTCATACTCGGCTTCACCGGTGGCTGCCGACGGCAGGCTCTATTTCACGGACGAATATGGGAATATCCATATCATAAAGGCCGGTCCCGGATATGAGCATCTAGGATCCAATGAGATGGGCGAAATATGCATGGCCACTCCGGCCATTTCCGGCAAAACGCTGTTCGTCCGTACGCACAAGCATCTTTATGCCATAAGCCAAGCCGCGGACTGAAAGACTGAAAAATCTCGACTTTGATCGCGGCCATGCACCCTATTGATTAATTTTGCCGGCAGGTCTATAAGATAAGAGGGACGACTTCAAACGGAGGACATCGTCGATCGAATAATCATGAGGTCGAAATATTAGGCCCAAACATGACAAAGATATGAGAGCGACCTTCCGGCACATCCTGTTTTTGATCAGCCTTTTCCTTCTCATACTCCTTGTCCTGTTCATAATCAATCAGACCGTTCAGGTCGTGAGCCTCGCCCGTCATCTAAACCCTTGGTTCGCCCAGGCCCTGCTGTGGACGCTCGTCACGGTCTATGCGGTCCTTATCTTTTTGCCGGTTTATCTGTTCATCCGGTTGCCTAGGGCGCTGCGCCCGCCCGAAGATGCTCAGGCCCCGGATTTCGAGCGTTATCTCCAGAGAGTATCCAAACGATTGAGGAATAATCCTCGCCTGGCAGGAATCCCCCTCGACTCGCGCGAAGATATCGAACAGGCCTTAAAAGAACTGGCGTCCGGCGCCGATGAACTTATTAAAAAGAATGCCACCACGGTTTTCATCACCACCGCCATCTCTCAATCTGGCCGTTTGGATGCGTTCACGGTCCTCATCGCCCAGTTCCGCATGGTATGGCAGGTCGCCCACCACTACAGTCAACGCCCATCGCTGCGGGAGATGGCACAGCTCTATGCCAATGTGGCTGCCACGACATTCATCGCCGGCGAGCTCAACGACCTCGACATCGACCGGCAGGTGGAGCCGATCATTGCCAGCGTCTTGGGCAGCACCCTCACCAGCGCCATCCCAGGGGTCAACACAGTGGCCGTCATCATCACCAACTCGCTCCTGACCGGCTCCGCCAATGCCTACCTGACCTTGCGGGTGGGAGCCATCGCCAAGCAGTATTGCGGATCGCTGCTCAAAAGGGAACGCCGGCTCATACGGCGGTCGGCAGGCCTGGAGGCCGCCCGGATGGTGAGCGCCATCGTGATGAGTTCCGCCGGCAACATCACCAAATCTATCGTCAATGCCGCCATGAAGAGCCCCGCCAGGCTGTCCCGTTCCGTGATTCGGTCCACCTGGGACAAGCTGTCCGCCAAGAACCGCGCTGATTCCGATTCACGAAAACGATAGGACTTGGGAATGAGCGGACCTGAATCAACCTACTCGATTTTAAAGGCCTTCACTTTGCGCAGCTGGATCATTCCGGTCCGGTTTATCAAGGTCGCAAAGATTTTTCCTTCTTCTCGCAGCCGCTCAGCTGCTCCATCGGGAAGCGAGAAGGAGATCTCCTGTTGGTAGTTCTTGATTTTGCTCTGCGTAAGTTCCCCTTCCGAAAACCGCACTTCGAATGATTCCTCGTAATCCCAGACCAGGTCGTTTTGAGCATTCCTGATTTCGAGTTGAAAATCCAGGACCGTGCTCAAGGCTCCATCCTCTTCCTTGAGCCAGATACTGGTGAAGGGAAGAGAAAAGCTGACTGTGCCTTCAATTCGACCGGAAACCAGCTGTTTGGCGTTGACCTGCCAATCAAAGTTGAAATCCTGCACCTCGCCCACGATGGTATCCTGGGCTCTGTCTTGTTCCCGGTGGAGCTCGTGCATATACATCAAATTGGTGGAGCGCATCGAGGTCAGGTTGTACGTCATGAGCTTATAGATCCCACTGCTGTGTCGGTCCAGGAAAACCACCGGAAATGATCCGTAGTACCATATTTCTTGCGAGGTGCCGTCAGGCTGCTGCGGCATGGTGAGGCGGTCGGTGGGAGGGCCGAACAGGACCCAGATCCGTCCCCGATCGGTGAGCCAGCCCGGGCGACCCTCGCCGATGAAGAGGTCGTCGGCCTTTTCCATCCGAGCGTCGAATTCCATCTTAAACTCATTCTCTTCGGTTTGAGGATCCGGATCGCGCCGCTTCCAGAATTCCTGCTTGAAATCCTCTTTCTCCTCCTTCGGCATATCCAAAAAAAGCCTGCGCTCTTCAGAAGTGATGATGTATCTGACCCGGTTCAACCACTCGGAATTTTCCGGGTCCAGCTTTCGCTCAAGCCGGTAGTAGTAACAGGAGCCGAAGGTCAGTAGAATTATACCGGCTGTAACCAGTAACATCGGCACGGATACGTTTTTCGGGTTGCGGGTGCTTGACGGTGAGAAATGTCGTTCTCTCATGAAAACCTGTCCGTCGAACTCATTTTGTTTTACTCCTCTATATTTTAGCACATTATTCGCTTGTCCCAAATAGATCACTGTTTTAGGGCCAGGCAGGCAAGGGATCATGTCATTTTATTCTGGGCATTCATCGGGGGATCAAAATATAAATTCTTAACTCAACTACTTAACTCGATCCCTCCGCGATATTGAAAAGTTTAAAAATGGTTTATAATGATACGGTAGCGAGAAATATCTGAACGGGGAGAAGTGAGAAATGAGAATTAATAAATCAATCACCTGCGTGTTGCCCGGCATCCTGGTCGCGGCCTGTGTCCTATCCAACTTTCACCTCGACTTGATGGCACAGGACAGCCGAACCCGATCGCTGTATGTCACCGTAACCAAGGAAGGGCAGTTCGTCGATAATCTTACGCTTCAGGATTTCAAGCTTTTCGAAGACGGGAAGCAAATCAAGATAGATACGTTAGAAAAGATCCCGGCTGAAAAGAGGCTGATTGTCATTTTCCATGATCCTCAGTTTTGGCCGCGCGAGGTCATGAATGATAAAGAGGCCTTGGCCGATGAACTCCTCAAGCTCGTTGAGTACGGCTACGAAGTCATGGTTTTTCAACTCACGTGGACCGATGGGCTGGCACGCCTTCGGCCTTATAGCTCCCAAGAAGGGCTCGTGCGGGAAAGCTTTATCCAGGCCATGACCAGCATCGGTACGGATAAATCGCTGGATGATATTGGAGCGCGGTTGCTGGAAATCGATGCGAGCACCGAGACCATCGCCTCTATGCGGTTGGAGCAGCAAGGCGAGATGCAGGCCTATCTGAATATCAACCGCCGTAGATTCGAAAAGGCGGTCGGCGGCATCCTGGCGGCTTGCAATCTCGTGCGTACAGAAGGCGGGTCAGGATCGCTCCTGCTGATCAGCAGCGGCATACCCGACCTCTCCTCGTCCAACCGGGCCAGGATTCTGGAAGACACGACCGCGGATGCCCGCAGCACGCTCGACGCCATCCACAGCCGGGATCAACAGTATATCGGGAACCTCCGCCTATTCGATCCCTTTAATGTGTGGGAGGATAAAAAGTTCAACCGCGCCGAGGAGGTTCTTGAGGAGGTTGTGCGCTTTGCCAGCAGTCAGGATGTTGCCATCTACAGCCTGGATCCGGGAGTTTTTTCTCGATCCGTGCGTCCCACCTCTACGGAAATCTTCCGGCCCGAGGACATCCTCGGCGTGCGCATTTCAGAGGAAGAAATCGTCAAACAGAAGCAGAATCTGAGGCTTTTGTCAGAACAGACCAATGCAGCTTTCTTCCGGGGATCCGACAAATACCAAGATATGCAACAGGCGATGGGTGGGGGTGTGGAGCACCAATACCGATTGAGCTTCAAGCCGGGCCGGAACAAGCCGGATGGGAAATCACACAAACTGGAGGTAAAGGTAACGGCGGTAGGCGCCGACACACGGTTCAACCAAAAATATACGGATTATGCCGCCGATGACGTGGGGAAGGTTGCGCTCGTTTCGGCGTTCTATAATCCCGGATTTTACACGGACCTTCCCTTTGATGCCGATTTCATCCCCTTCATAAGCGCGCCGGGGGAATATTTGCCCTGGGTCAACCTGGCCATGCCGACCAAAGAGCTGTTTAACGAACGCGGTGCCGCATCGGAGGGTGAGAAGAAAAATTTTCGATTGAATTTCTGGATCCAGGAGGCCGGTGAGCTGGACAAAGGATTTCGGGGAATGATAAATATATCGCTCACCATGACCCAATCCCTGATGGACTACATCGACCGGTCGGCATATCTCTGGCTCTATTTTCGAGGAGAACCATTGCCGCTTGATTCGAAACGCTATCAGGCCGTCTACGCACTGGTCGACACGGAAACCCGGGAAATCGGGACTTGGAAGGGACTATTCTCCATTCCCCAATTCAAGGAAGAGATGCAGGGTGCTTTCATAAATTGCGTGCTGGGATCCGCCACGGAAAATCAGGAAAGGAAGGACGAATCATTCGACATCAGCAGCAGGAACGGCTATCTCGAGTACGGGGGGATCAGGTTCTTTCCCAAGGTGAACAACATTTTCGGGACCTTAGAGGATGGATACGTTTTCCTGCAGATTTATGCCCCGCAAGGCGAAACCATGATTCAACCCGAATTTATTATATATCCCGCTGAAGGTGACGATTCATTTGGGACCAATGTCCCGGGAGAGCGCATTGCCGGCTCCTTCAATCCATCCGCCAAGGTTTGGAGCGGGATCTACAAGCTCAATCTCTTTTCGGTCTTTGTGGGCGAGCATGTCTTTCAGGTCAGGATCCCGGCTGCGGAGGGAGAAGCGATCTCGAGCCGGAAAATAAGACTCATCAAATTGAGAAAATAAACCCGTTTCAGTTCTGAAATGAAAGCCGACTTAAGAGAGCTAGCCGAGGATTATTTTGATTTCTTGGCAGAATCTTTACCCGTCATGTGCGCCAGTGATGAATTCTATTTTCTTCCCCGGGTCCAAGCTGCAGAAAATTTGTTAGATAGGATGGAGACCCTGGAGGAGGATTCCATCCTCGATACCGTCAGTTCTCTTAAAAAATTTAGGAATAAGATCGATCGGTTTTCCTTTTCCGAAGATGAAATGGAAGAGTCGGCAGACAGGGAATTGGTAAAATCCAGCATCGCCGGTGCCCTGATTGAGTTCGAAGGCCATCGGTCCTGGCGGCATAATCCCTTGTTGTATCTGAAGGTTGCATTCATCGGGCTCGATCATGCCGTTAACAAACCTACGTCCTGCCGGGCTGAAAGGGACCTGAGGATCCTTAAACGCCTTACCGAAATCCCCCGACTGCTGCAGCACGCCAGGATGAATCTGCAGGACATTCCCGAGACGTATCTCAAGAGCGCCCGGGCGGCGATGAGGGATGGGCGGATATATCTCGAAGAGTTGAACGTCCTTCTTGCCGGGAAAACTCATTCCACCGGTATGACGGCCCTGCAAGAAGTATCGGATGCTTGTGATACCTTTGAGGAGTTTCTATTCGAGGTCACGCCAAGTAATGACAAGCAAAGTATCGGAACCACATTCCTGAAGACCTTGCGCAATCACTATAAGACGCGCCGCAATCTTACAGAAATTTCCCTTTTGGCAGAGCGGGAGATGGAGGAAAATCTAGCGGAACTTGAAGCATTAGGCGAAGAGATCGCTCCCGGAAAAAGCTGGCTTGAGCTCTATAATTCCTACTTGCCGATCGATGCGGAGGGAATCGATACCAAGACTTTGTATGCGCGCGAGATTGATAGGCTCGCCCTCTTTTTCCAAAAAAACGGATTCGCCGATACCGAATTGCGGACATCCCTCATGCTTTGCGATACACCCACCTATCTTCGCTCAATCCGCAGTTCCGCCTCTTTCAGCGCGGCCCTGAGTGCAGGCCGAGGAGAAAAAGACCTTTTTTACATCACCCCGGAATCGGCCGGAATTGGGAGTCAAGAGGAAAATAGGGTGTCGCAGAACAGGCTGCATCGAGAACATAAATTCCTGGCCGCCCATGAAGTTGTTCCCGGACACCACCTGCTCGATTCCATGCGAAGAAGACATCCGAACCCGATAAGGCGGCAGATTGAATCGCCCCTATTCTATGAAGGATGGGCCTCATATGCCGAAACCCTATTGAGCGAATACGGCTATTTGGATAATCCGCTGGATCGGCTGGTGGATTATAAGCGCAGGCTGTGGCGGGCCGCTCGCTGTGTATTGGATGTGGGATTGAATGCCGGGAAACTGACCCAAGCCGAGGCCTTGAATTTATTGACAGGGATGGGATTCATCCCATCGGAGGCAGCGGCGCAGGTCAATCGGATTCGATTGTACCCGGGATATCAGTTGTGTTATTTTCTCGGTTATTTCGAGATTTTGAATTTGCGCACAAACTATGCGAACGAGTTGGGGCTCAACCGCTTCCATCGACAGTTCTTGGAAGGCGGCGAACTGCCTTTTCATTTGGCAGGAAAACGGCTCCAAGCCCATATGGCAGGGAACGGCCATTCTGATTCGGAGTAACACGTGCAGGATTTCTTCGGCTATCATTCTGAGTGGAACCTCGGGAGTCCCGGAGGCTGGGACTATCAGCGGACGACGCAGCAGATCGGCAAAAAGGTATGGGCCTTGCTTAATGAAATTCGGCCTATGGGCGTGGATCTGGATATGGATCATCCTTTTTTCTTTCCCTTGAATGGCTTCATCGAGATGCTGGTTCAGGCCCACAGAAAACGGGCAGGAAAGGATCCCGGCCTGATCGCCGTGGTGGCGGAAGAAGAAACACTGGAAAGCGTGACCGAGAACCGTAACCTCGCACAGCGGCTTAGTTCCCTGGAAGGCATTACCGGAGCCTTGATGGCGCCGCAGGAACTCGAACTCCAAGACTCGGTCGTATCTTGGCGCGGACGTCCCGTCTCGATTCTGTTTGTGGATTTCAACACCGACGTGCTTCTTTCCCTTCACCGCAAACACGATTTGACGCCGCTTCTTCAGGCTGTCCGGGAGAATCGAGTCATCAATCCCCGCGGGACGGAACCGATTAACGTCAAGAGCATGTTCGAAGTCATATCAGGCCTTAGGCAGGATCGGTTTCACTCTGAAGTCGTGCAGCGGACCCCCTGGACGCGGAGATTTTTTCCCCGCGTAACCACGGGGCCCGATGGAGAGCACATAGATGACCTGGTCGAATGGACGCGACTCAACTGGGAAAGGCTGGTGCTGAAGCCCGAACGGGGCTATTCCGGCAAAGGTGTGCTGGTCTCCGAGTTGGAAAACAATGCCGATGAGGCGGTGAGCGTGGCTTTGGCAACCAGCGATTATATCGTCCAGGAGAAGATCCCCTTGCACCTCTGGGCTGAAGAAATCCCGGTCGTGGATCGGGATAGAAAAGAAATCATCCTCAAGAACTTTCAAACCGATTTCCGCTCGCTCTTGGGGCCACGTGGTCTGTTCGGATTCCTTTGCCGGTTTGGAGGGGTTCCGACCAATGTGGGGAGCGGCGGCGGAGTGCAGCCTTTGGCCGTGCTTCGCTCCGATATGAGCGTAAAAGATGCCGTTGGCCGGATCAATGAGGCCATCCTCCGGATAGGCTACGACGACCTTCACAGGATTTTCGAAATGCAGGGAAAGATGGCCCTGGATCATGATTTCACCTATCTTCTCGGGCCTATAGAAATAGCCGTTAGGCCGAGGGTATTGACCTATCGGCAGTGTGCAGCGCTCGAACGGTACTGTGAAGCCCTATGGTCGGACTGTCTGACCCTGGAAGAGATGTGGCGGGCGGGTGAAATGGACGAAATGGTCTGTCAGTCCTCCCAAGAGCTGGAGATCGCCCGCATGCAGCCTTGGCTTGGGGGGCCGGCCATATTTGCGTCCGATGGTCTTTTCAACTTCCTACAGTGAGGGAAATATCATGAGCATTTCGGTGGATCCCGAATGGTGGAAAAAGATTTTTGATGAAATCTATCTCATCACCGACGCCCGATCGGTTTGCAATGCAGATCTTACCCGCCGGGAAGTGGATCTCATCCTGGAAATGATTCCCGTCCAGCCCCATCACAGGATCCTCGATCTGTGCGGCGGCCACGGCCGGCACAGCCTGGAGTTGTGTTCCCGAGGTTTTCCCAACTGTTCCCTGTTGGATTATTCCAAGTATTTGATAGCTCATGCCCGGTCAAATGCCGAACGGATGAGATACCGTATAGAGCTTATAGAAGGTGATGCCCGGGATACGGGACTGCCCGCGGAGAGTTTTGATGTCGTGCTGATCCTGGGAAATTCCTTGGGCTACATCGCCGAGGCTGAGGCGGATGAAAAGATACTCCTCGAAGCACAGCGCGTCCTGAGAAAGAATGGTAGGATCCTGGTCGACGTGACCGATGGGAGCACGGTTAAAAAAAGCCTCACCCCCACGGCCTGGCATGAGGTCGATGAGGATAAGGTGGTTTGCCGTCAACGTGAATTCATCAAGCAGCGAGTCAATGCGCGGGAACTGGTCCTGAGCAAAAAGGAAGGGCTGATACGCGATTCGACCTACTCCATTCGAGTGTTCAAGCCCCGGGAACTGGCCGAGTTGATGGGAAAAGCAGGCTTTCGGGAGGTCCAGGTTCAGAGCGACTTCCGGGCACACCAGACCGGTGGGGATTACGGATTCATGAACTGCCGCATGTTGGCGGTGGGTCGAAAATCTTGAGCCCAATGCTCCGCTGGAGGATATCTGCTTCCAGGGGCAGGGTTGACGCCGGTTCGACACTGTGCAAAAATTTTATCGACTTTCTTATGGAATGATATAATCCAAGCTGATATCGATGGATATAGTTGAATGACTCGGTTCTTCAGTCGCTGCAAGCCCGCGAGAAAAGTCGGGTGGACTCTGCTCGGGATCGGCCTCCTCCTGGCTCTGCCCCAGGCCCAGACCAGGGCCCGTGACACCGGACAGAGGATTGACTATCGGGAAATGTCTCGGATCCTATCGAGGTTTGATCCGGGAATCGACCATATGCATCTTCATTTTCAGCATATGCAGAGCTATCCTTTTCAGCCGATGAGGAACCGATACAGGTATTCTTATGGTTCTGTCCATACCCAAAAAAGCATGATCGAGGATGCAGGCAGCAGCCTATCCGGAGTGCTGGTCCTCGCCAATGCCCAGCTCTACGACGACGACCAGGCCAAACCAAGAATCGATCGCTATGTTCAGGATATACATGTTGGACATGAATGCCCGGTAGCCTTGGAGACGATCGAAGGAGGCTCTCCGGAATCTCTCAAGGCCCTGATCCGGGAGTATTACGCCGCAGGTTTGAGCGGGGTGGTGTTGATCGGCCGTCTTCCGGCGGCCTGGTTCGAGGTCCCCAACGATCATTACTGGTGGGAAGGCGGCTACGGCTATGCCAATTGGACCTGTGATCTTTTCTTCATGGATTTGGATGGACAGTGGGAAGACCGGGATGGAAACGGGATATACGACTTCCACACTCAAGGGCTCGGCGACCGGGGGCCGGAAATCTTCATCGGCCGTATCGATGCCTCCACCATGGGGTCTTACGGCACCGAGGTGGAACTTCTAGCACGGTATTTAGACAAAGATCACACATACTGGGCGGGAGACCTCGAATTCCAGAACTACGGACTGGTTTATACCGATCATGATTGGGCCAATACCAGCACCTATTATTTCCGGAACCTGTATGGATTGGGTCATTATGACGCGCTGAAATGGCAGGATTCTTTGGATAACAGGGTCTACAAGCAGGATTATTTGGATCTCCGCTTACCTGATACCTTCTACGGTTTCACCCAGATCTGGACCCACGCTGCCTACACTCATCACAGCTTTCACATGGGAGGCGACTGTTATGAAAGCGAAGTCAACAGCCGCAATCCTCGCTCGCTCGGGTATAACATAAACGGCTGCCATGCCTGCGATTGGGCCGCCGGCCTGGGTAATTATTTTCTGGGCGGAGGATATATTTTCAATCACAGCCCTTCCTCTTTGGCGGTGGTGGGAACGACCAAGGTGGGGGGAATGCTGGGCTTTGAATCCTTTTATCAGTCACTGGGAGAGAATCATTGTTTAGGCACAGCATTCCTCGACTGGTTCGCAGATCGGCTGCATAGCAGCGAAGAATATGGGTTTATTCTCGGCTGGCATTACGGAATGGTCCTTATCGGCGATCCCCTGATCGCATTTCGTCGGGTTCCCGGGGTGAGTACTCAAGAGACAATGGAAGCGATGCCGTCAAATTTTTCCTGTCGACGGGAGGAAAACAGAAGCCTATTCACCAGGGAATACCTCAATATTCTATCTTGGGATTCACCTCCCAGCGCTGTTGTCTCTCCTGTCTCCCATTATTGTCTGTATGAATTCGTATCCAACGCCCTCGTGCACATTGCGGATATTCCGGCCGGGACGAACCGATATCTCCAACGAAATGCGGAGGATCGGCTGTACCGCTACGGCATAACGGCTGTGAATACCTCCGGCCACGAATCAAGCTGCGTCTGGGCCGTTTATGAAAATGACTAGGCCGACTTTAGATTCAGATCACCTTCGATGGAAAATCGAGGGCGGTATTGCCGGCGAGAGTAATCGCTGGGAATGTCTATGCTTTGAGGTCGGGAAAGGAGAACAAGAGTGAGAAAAGGGTTGGTATCGACACTTTTTCTCGTCATGGTAGCGGTCGTATCCGGGGCACAGAAGACAGACATCAAGGATCTCAACCCTCGGTTTCAGAAATGGCTTAACGAAGATGTGATCTATATCATCACACCTCGGGAAAGAGAAGTCTTTCTATCGCTGAGCAATGATAGAGAAAGGGATCTTTTTATCGAGGCTTTCTGGAAGCAGCGGGACCCGACTCCGGGAACGCCGGAGAACGAATTCATGCGGGATCACTATGAGCGCATCAAATATGCCAATCACTACTTTGGGCGACGAGCCCCACGACCCGGTTGGCAGACGGACCGGGGTCGCGTCCACATCATCCTGGGGGAACCCAACGATGTCCAGAGGTTCGACGGATCGGCCAATACCTACAATTCAGAGGTTTGGTTTTATCAGGGTATGGTAGAGCAGGGATTACCGGCAGGCTTCAGCCTGGTTTTTTTCCAGGATGGCAATGTCGGTGAATACCGGCTTTACAGCCCGCTTCGGGATGGCCCCCAGGGTTTGATGCCCGCCTATGAGGGGGATCCCCGGGATTATTATGCCGCCTATCTGGCGTTGAGGAACCTGGAACCGGAACTGGCCCGGGTCTCTCTCAACCTGGTGGCCGGAGAATCGCAATCCTTCATGGACCGGCCTTCGCTGGTTTCGGAGAGGCTCTTCGCGGCCATCAATGCCGCTCCCGAAAAAATGGTCGAGGACCGCTACGCGCAGAAATTCCTCATGTATAAGGATATCGTGGAGGTGGAATACACGGCCAATTACATGGATTCCGATTCCCTGGTCAAGGTGCTCAAGGATGAATCGGGGCTCACCTTCGTCCATTATACGGTCGAATTGCCGAGGCTCTCGGTAAGCCAGTATCAGAATATTTTCTCCGCCAGCTTGAAAGTGAATGGTACGGTCGAAAACCAGCAGGGGAAGATCATATATCAGTACGATAAAGGCGTTGATCTCCGGATCGATGGAGATCAGATGAAGACCGTCAGCCAAAAACCATTCAACTATCAGGATATGTTCATCCTCATCCCGGGTGAATACAAGTTCACCGTGCTCATCAAAAACGAAGTTTCCAAGGAGTTCACCTCCATCGAACAGAACCTTTTCATTGCTGAGGATGCGGCCTCTCCCCAGATGAGCCCGCTGGTCTTAGGCTACAATGCCACGCAGAAGGAGACCGCCGTGGATCGGCCGAAGCCGTTTCTATTGGGATCTTATCAGATCGAGCTGCAGCCCAACCGGACTTTTGTCCGGTCCGATGATCTGGCGGTCGCCTTCCAGATTTTTGGCTTGAGCCCACAGCAAAGGGAGAAGGGAGAAATCCGGTTTGTCATGTTCAAGGGAGACGAGGCAATCCACGTGCTGACCAGAAACGCGAGCCATTACCCACAATCGCCCCATTTTCTCGAAACAATCCCTCTTCAGGAGTTCAACCCGGCCCATTATCGGATTCTCGTCTCTGTGCTGATCGACGGACAGGAAATTGTCTCCCAAGAGGACGAGTTCGATGTCACTTTTCTAGAGGCCATTTCGCGCCCCTGGACATACGCGCGGATTCTCCCCCCCCCACGTGACGCCTTCTATCCTTTCATCATCGGGCGACAGCACCTGAATGCCGGGATGATGGAGAAGGCCAAACCCTATCTCGAGCAGGCGTACCGGATGAATCCCGCAGACCCGGCCTCGGCGATTTCACTGGCTCAGGTCAATATGGCCTTGGAGGCGTATGGGGAGATCGAGCCCCTGCTGCTTCCCTTCCTGGCCCAGCCTCAGACCGGCTATGAAGCCTTATTCATTCAAGGGACGGCCTATCAGTATCTCGGCGAATGGGCAAAGGCCATCGCCACCTATGACCAGGCCATCGCGTGCTTCGGCTTGAACACCTCGCTCTTAAACGCGGTCGGGGAGTGTTATGTGGGGCTTCAGGACCGGGAGGAAGCGTTGAAAGCCTGGGAGAAATCTCTGGAACTCAACCCTGATCAGCCCGAGATCGAGGAAAAGGTAAAAGAAGTCAAGAAAAAATAGGAGTGAGGAGAGTGTCATGAAATGGAAAGCGCGGAAATCTCCAATCCTGTATTCCGTAATAGCAGCGGCGATCGTGTTTCCGCTGTCGGGCACGGTCCTATCCACTCCGGACTCTACGAATCGATCCCTATCAGGCAAGTGCAACGTGTTCATGGTGGGAAAGCTGGCCACCAATGACGGCTCCGTGATCAACAGCCAGACAGCCGGGACCACCCGGGCCTGGTATCACCCTCCCGCCGATTATGACGCAGGCGCCGTCAGGTCTCTCAAGTGCTTCAACGAGTACGACCGAAGCTTCCTGGATGCCCGCTATGCTCCTCCGGTCAGGGCCGGCCACACGATCCCCATCCCGGAGGCGCGCCATACCTACGCCTACATCGAGGGAGACTGGTGGCCGCTCATGAACGAGCATCAAGTGTCCATCGGGGAGACGACGCTGGGCGGCCTCCGGCCTGAGCTCACGCCGTCCGAAAATTCGGACGCCCTGCTTAAGGTTACGGATGTCACACGGGTGGCGGTGGAGAGGTCCAGGACGGCCCGCGAAGCCGTTCGCATCATGGGTTCTCTGATGGAGGAGCATGGCTTCAATCCCTGGGCCCTCCATTCCGGAGAGTTTATATCCGTGGCCGACAAGGATGAGATATGGGCCTGGGAGGTCATTCCCGTTGGGCCCGACTGGAAGAAGAAATCGGGTGAGCCCGGTGCGGCCTGGTGTGCCATGCGAATTCCGGACGACATGTTCGCGCCGAGTTGCAACGAGCCCATCATCAGTGTCATCGACCTGAATGACGAGGATCGTTTCATGGCCTCCTCCAACGTCAAATCCCTGGCCGCCCGTAACGGCTGGTGGGATCCGCAAAGCGGGGAGGAATTCCGGTGGGATGTGGCCTATTGGGGAAAAGCCGCCAACGGTCTCCGCACCTGGCGCGCCCTCAGCCTGGTCGCTCCCTCGGAGAAGCTCAAGCCCCACGCCGAGCGCTACCCGATTCCCATAAAGCCGGATCGCGAGATATCCATTCAAGATATACGCAGGCTCTACCAGGATTTTTATCAGGGGACCGAGTTCGACCGCACTAGAGGCCTGGCCGCCGGTCCCTTCGGATGCCCTTGGTGGCCGAGGGGCACGGGGACGCCGTACGGCACAATCCCCGATGCCACCGGACCCTCCATCGTGATCCAGCAGGGCCGGGATTGGCTGCCTGATCCCATAGGCGGCCTGATGTGGATCGGATTGGGAGGCTGGGGGGACGCCTGTGTCTATGTGCCGTTTTATGCGGGATTGACCAGGCTCCCCAAGGCCTATGCGACGGGTCTCAAGACACAGTTCAGTTGGGATTCGGCCTATTGGGTGTTCAACCTGGTCGCCAATTGGGCCCGCCTCCACTATTCCCATATGATCAAGGAAATCCAAACCGCGCAGCAGGCCCTGGAGAAAGCCGCCGTCAGCCGGATACCCGGTGCGGATGAGGAAGCCTACCGCCTCTACCGGGAAAATCCCGCGCGTGCGGTTGAATTCCTCAATGATTTCTGTGCCGGAAATGCCGATGAAGTTCTGAAAAAATGGCGTGAGTTGGCCGCCGTCCTCATCACCTGGTATTCACACAACTCCTGGTTCGGCGGGGAGATCGAAGTGCCCGACTGGTGGAGGAAGGCCGTCCAGGAGGAGAGATAACGGTCCATATCCACCGCTTTTTTCAACGCCGCACCGCGCCGGGCGGGAGGTGGTCTTTCAAGTACCTTGTCATCAAGCCATAGAGGTGCAGGACCGTGTTCTGTCCTTCCCTTATCCCGTGGGAACGGTTCGGGTAGGACATCATCGTGAACGGCTTATTGTGGCGGATGAGCGCATTGACCATCGCCTCGGTATTCTGGTAGTGGACATTGTCGTCCCCGGTACCGTGGATTAAAAGTAGGTTTCCCTTGAGTTGAGAGGCGAATGTCACCGGTGAACCCTGTTCATAGCCCTCTTTATTGTCTTCCAGCAGCCCCATATAGCGTTCCTGATAGATGCAGTTGTAATATCGTTGATCGGTCACCGGGGCCGCCGACATCCCGGTATGGTAGAGATCCGGATAGCGCAGCATGGCATTCAGGGTCATGGCCCCTCCGCCGCTTCGTCCCCAAATCCCGATGCGCTGGGGATCGACATAATCCCAGCGGTCGATGATGGACCGAACCGCGGCCGCCTGATCGGCGGAGGCGAGGATTCCGACCCGGCCGTAGATGATCTTCCGCCAGGACCTCCCGCGCGGCACCCGTGTTCCCCGGTTGTCGACGCTCATGACGATATAGCCCTGCTGCGTCAGCATGAGGTGCCAGAGGTATCGCTGCCCGCCCCATGAGTCGCGAACGGTCGATCCCCAGGGTTCGCCGTAGACATAGAACAACACGGGATACTTCTTTTGTGGGTTAAAATCCGGAGGTCTCATCATCCAGGCGTCCAGCTCCACACCTTCGCCGATGTCCACCCGGATAAATTCGGCGTCTCCGCGCTTGAGCGAAGCCAGGATATCGTTCAGCGCGGAATTGTCGGCCAGAGTCCGCACGACTTCATGGGAGGGCAGACGGATGAGCTCCGCGATGGATGGATTCGTGAAGCTGGAATAGGTGTGGACCGCCCACCGGTTGTCGGGCGATATGCGGTAGTCGTGAGTCCCCGGCTGACCGGCCGGGGTGATCCGTTCGCTTTTTACGCTCCCGTCGAGAGAGATCCGATAGAGGTAGCGCTGGGTGGGATTATCGGGGGAGGCGATACAATACAGCCAGCCTCCACCTTCATCGATCCCTGCTATGCTTTCCACATCGAAATCACCTGGTGTCACAAGCTCAAGCGCGCCGCTCTCGTAGGATACCCGATAGACGTGTCTCCAGCCGTCCCGCTCGCTCATCCATAGAAAGCTCTTTCCGCCATCGAGCCATTGGATCTCTGGGACGACGTGCACCCAGGCTTCATCGGAATCGGTCATCAAATTCCTGATCCTTCCGCTCCGGATATTCGCCGACATGACTTCATTCCGATTCTGGCCGCGGTTGAGATGCTGGAAGATGATTTCCTGATTCTTCCTTGCCCAATCCATCTGGGGAATATAGCAGTCGCCCGGGCTACCTGGAACATCCAGCCACCGGGTGGAACCGCCCTGCGCGCGCACCACACCGATGCGGACTATCGAAATGTTCTCTCCCGGCTTGCTGAACTTGAAAGGGATCAAGCGGGGATACAGGGAGTCGGTGTTGTTGATCATGGTGAAGGTGGGGACATTACGGGCATCGAGCTGCCAATAGGCGATAAAGCGGCTGTCAGGGCTCCAACGGAAGCCGTGCACGATAAAGAATTCCTCCTCATACACATAGTCGAAGGCACCGTTGAATATGTCGTCGGATCCGTCGAATGTGAGCTGCCTCATACCCGCCCGGTCCACGGACTCGACCCAGAGGTTATTCTCGAAGACATAGGCGATTTTTTTACCGTCAGGAGAAAATGCGGCGTTCAGGAGAGAAGAGGAGTCGGTGCCTTGTCCCAGCTTGCGCAGGGATCCGCTCTCCAAGGCCAGGACCCAGTAATCCCCGAATGTCTTATGAAACTCTCTCCGGCTGTTGGTGCGGATGAGGAGGAATGCTCCACCCGGGGAAAAGGAATAATCCTCGATGCGCAGCGCTGCGGATTCGCCCTTTGGGACGAGCTGTGCGGCGCTGACTATCACTTCGCGCTCCCCGGTCTCCACTGCGTAATGGACAATGTCTAATCCGCCATCCGCTTGGGGCGTGCTCTCCAGGACCAGGTATCCGCCGCCCACCTCATCCCATTCCATGCCGCCGACACGGGCTCCGGAGAATTCTCGGGATGAAAATATCCGGTCGAGTGTAAGCTGCGAAGGATCGGATGATTGCTGTTGATTCTGATTTTGAGGCCCGCAGAGAACCAAAACCAAGCAGCTCAATATAATATAAACGAAATTGACCGCCGATTGCCGGCTTAGGTGACTCGCTCGCCCATGATGTCGTGCCTGTTGTTCTTGAAAAGTCATGACCTCCCCCTTATTTTTATGATTACACAATGATGGCGGATCCATTTAAAAAAAATAAAATCGAAGGCCCCCGGATTACCAGGGGCCTTCACACTGTTCGCGCCGGCCGACAGATATGTCCGCAGGAGGGTTTTGCCTACTTCCTGTTTCGGACTTCCGCCAGCTCATCGAAGGCCCACATGCCGCGGCCGTTGGTGGCGACGACCATGATGTCGTCGCGGGGGTGGATCTGGATATCCCAGACCGAGGCGTGAGGGAATCCCGATCCCAAGTAATCCCAGGTCTTGGCTCTGTCTGTGGAGACGAAGATCCCGATATCGGTGCCGACATAGAGGATGTCCTTATCCTGGGGATCCTCACGGATGACGTTGGTGGGGCCGCCGGGCAGGTTGGCCGCGATGCTCTTCCAATTCTTGCCGTAATCGGTGGACTTGAAAACATAGGGGGCGAAATCATCGTCGTGGCGGCCGATCAGGGCGACGTAGACCGTGCCTTCGTCGTATTTCGAAGCGACCATGGTCCAGATGTGCTTGTAATAGGGGAGGCCCGCCGTGATTTCGGTCCAGGCCGCACCACCGTCCCGGCTCACGTGGGCGCGGCCGTCATCGCTTCCCACATACAGCAGGCCCTCTTTGAGCGGAGATTCGGAGATGGCGGTGATGGTGGCGAATTTGATGGCGTAGGGGAGTGCGCCTTGATTATCCGGAGTAAAGGCGGTCAGGTCATCACTGATCCTTTCCCAGGTTTCACCCTTGTCTTTAGAGCGGAAAACATATTGGAAACCGTGATATACGGTCGAGGGATCATGGGGAGACAGGATGGTGGCGGCCAGCCACTGACCCCGATAGGGGGGCTCACCCTCTGGAGCCTGAGGATAGATTTCTTTACTTTCCCATTCCCCGTCTTTGAATTCCGCCCTCTCCACACGCCCATAGAAGCTCGAGGAGTAGACGATATTGGGATTGGTGGGATCGATGGCGATATGGGTGCCTTCCCCGCCGGGAGCCGTTTCCCACTTGGGCATGGGCGCCTCGCCCTCGACGGCCTTGACGACTCCCACGGCGCGGTAGGTGCCCCAGTCCTGCACAGAGCCGTAGGCGTTGAACGGTTCGGACATGTCCAGGGCCACGTTGTAGAACTGCACCGACGGAATTCCTTCATGGAAATCCTTCCAGGTCTTGCCGTAATCCCTGGAGACGTTGGTGCCGCCGTCATTGCAGTTGATCAGGTAGGTCGAATCGGTGGGATCGATCCACAGGCCGTGATGATCGCCGTGGAGCTTCTCGTAGCGGATCCGTTCCCAGGTGGCTCCGCCGTCTTCCGAACGATAAAGACCAAGGCCCATGAGATAGATGGTGTTCTCGTTGTTGGGATCGACCCGGATCTGGCCGAAAACCCAGCCGTAGGTCCCCCCAAAACGTTCGAATGTCCGGTCGGCGGGGCTGACCTTACGCCATGATTCACCCTGGTCGTCGGAGCGGTAGACCTCTGCTCCGACGATGTCCGGATAGGTGCGCAGGCGGCCGTAGGAATCACGCTCCCCCTCCTCGGGCATGCGCAGGGCCGTGTGGTTATCGACATAGGCGTAGACAACGCTGGGCTTGGTCCGGCACATGGTGATACCTACGCGGCTTGTTTTGGCCGTATCCGGTAGCCCTTCGGTCAGCTCTTGCCAATTGGCACCGCCGTCGGTGGTTTTGTAGAGGCCGTCCTCACCCTCCGGCACCGGGTCGCTCCAGCGCCGCCGGATGCGGTTCCACATGGAGGCGATGAGGACCTCCGGATTCTCCGGATCCATGACCAGGTCGATGGCGCCGACCTTTTCATTGATATAGAGGACTTTTTCCCAAGTCTTGCCGCCGTCGGTGGTCTTGAAGACTCCACGCTCCGCATTGGTGGTCCATTCATGACCCGAGGCAGCCACATAGACGATATCGGGGTTGGTGGGGTGAACGCGGATGCGTCCGATGGTGTGGGTATCGGCCAATCCCAAGTGCTGCCAGGTTTTGCCGCCGTCGATGGACTTGTAGATCCCGCTCCCGGCCAGAGAAGCCCGGAAAATGTTGGCCTCTCCCGTCCCGACATAGATGGTATCCGGGGAGGTCTCGGGGATGGCGATGTCGCCGATGGACATGGTCGCCATCTCATCGAAGATCGGGGCCCAGGTTTCTCCTGCGTCTTCGGTCTTCCACAAGCCGCCGGTGGCCGTTCCGACATAGATGACGGTCTTGCTGCCGTAGGGGACCTCGACATCAGTGCAGCGGCCGCCGATGATATCCGGGCCGATGAACCGCCATTCGAGATCTTTGGTGGGGGAGTCGGCCTTCATGGACATCTGCTGATCGTACCACTGCAGCCGCAGGGCCGGATCCGTGTTGGTAACCAGGATATGTTCGCCGACCGGTTCCGGCTCCCTGGCCTTGCAGCCGAAAAGAACGATCAGGGCCATCAGAGTGCAGAAAAGAAAAAAATGATGTTTGGAAAATGACATAATAAGATGACCTCCTTTAAGATTTTTTGGGATGAGTGGAAGTGTTCATCCGCTTTATTTAAGGCAGAGAGCTATGAGAAATATTATATATCACTCCTGAAGCTTGTCAATAAAATTTTAAATTGCAGGCCATTTAAGACATTTCGCCTATGGATTCTACAGGTCAAAATGCCCGGCACGCGAGCTCGCCGTCCACAGATGGGGCAGACAATCAGAAATATTTGACAAAAATGGGGACAGTCCCCATTCTTTTAATGGGGACTGTCCCCATTAATTTAAGGAGGAAGAGACATGACCCTTAAGAAGCAATCCATTTCTGCTTTGTTGATCTTAATCTTGATTATCCTGCCGGTGACATTGCAGGCGCAGGTGACCGAGGCCGATTACGAACGGTCCGCCACCCTCAGGGAGAAGCTTTTACCCCTGGCCACAAACGTCGTGGATCAAAGCGGCTGGATCGGCGAAACGTCCCGTTTTTGGTATCGCAAATCGGTTGCCGGCGGATTCGAGTTCATAGTCGCCGATGCCGCGACCCAAGAAAAACGGCTGGCATTCGACCATGTCAAATTGGCCGCGGCGCTGGCCGAGGTGGTCGAAGAAGAAGTTGTTGCCGAGGACCTGCCGTTTCGGTCCATCGCCTTCACGAACGAAGAGAAGCAGATTGAGTTCGATGTCGGGGAATCACGCTATTCCTGTGATTTGACCACCTATGCCTGCAGGCGGGTAGGACCCGCGCGGCGATTCCGTCGGAGGAGAGGATTCTCGATGTGGGAGCGGGGCCCTGCCCCGGAAGCCGCGTCCGAGCAGAACAAGACTTCTCCCGACGGCCAATGGCAGGCGTTCATCAAGAACTACAATGTGTATGTCCGTTCCGCGGAAAAAAACGAAGAGTTCGCCTTGAGCCATGACGGTTCCGAGGGCGATTATTATACCTTCGCCTCTCTAGCATGGGCGCCGGATTCAAAAAAACTGGCCGCCTACCGGCTGAAACGGGGTTATCACCGTATCATCCATTACGTCGAGTCTTCTCCCTCCGATCAGCTTCAGCCCATGCATCAACGCATGGAATACGCCAAACCCGGAGACGCTTTGGACATCGATCAACCCGTCCTTTTCCACGTCGAAACGCAAAAGCAGATCGATATCGATAATGACCTGTTTCATAATCCCTATGATCTGTCCGATATCATCTGGTGGAAGGACAGCCGCGCCTTCACCTTCGAGTACAACCGGCGCGGCCATCAGGTCTACCGGATCATCGAAGTCGATGCCGACACCGGCGAAGCCCGCGCCCTCATTTCCGAGCAGTATGACACGTTCTTCTGCTACAGCGGGAAAAAATACCGCCACGACATCGAGGACGGCAAAGAGATCATCTGGATGTCGGAACGGGATGGATGGAACCACCTCTACCTCTACGACGGCTTGACAGGCACGGTCAAGAATCAGATCACCAAGGGCAAGTGGGTTGTGCGGGGAGTGGATAAGGTCGACGAGAATAGGCGGCAGATCTATTTCACGGCCAGCGGCATGAATCCAGGCCAGGATCCGTATTTCATCCATGCCTATTGCATCAACTTCGATGGGACGGGCATGACCGCCTTGACGGAAGGGGACGCGCACCATGACGTGATCTACTCGCCCGACATGACGTATTATATCGACACCCGGTCGCGTGTGGACCTCCCGCCCGTCACCGAACTCCGGCGAACGTCGGACCAAAAGCTCGTCATGCAGGTGGAAAAGACCGATATCCAGGAACTCATCAAGGCCGGATGGAAGGCGCCCGAGGTCTTTGTCTCGAAAGCCCGTGACGGCCGCACCGACATCTGGGGAATCATCATCCGTCCCATGGACTTCGATCCCGATAAAAAATATCCGGTGGTGGAATACATCTATGCCGGTCCACAGGGATCTTTTGTGCCTAAATCCTTCAGCGCCTGCCACCGCATGCAGCCCTTGGCCGAGATGGGCTTCATCGTCGTCCAGATGGACGGCATGGGGACCAACAACCGGTCCAAGGCCTTCCACGATGTGTGCGCCAAGAATCTCGGCGATGCCGGCTTCCCCGACCGAATCCTATGGCACAAGGCGGCAGCCGCCAAATACCCGTATTACGACATCAGGCGCGTCGGGATCTACGGCAACTCGGCCGGCGGACAGAATGCATTGGGCGGGTTGCTGTTCCATCCCGAATTCTACTCTGCCGGCGTCTCCTCCTGCGGATGCCACGACAACCGCATGGACAAGATCTGGTGGAACGAGCAGTGGATGGGATGGCCCTTAGGGCCGGAGTATGCCGCCTCGTCCAATGTGGATAATGCCCATCGGCTGCAGGGAAAGCTGTTGTTGATCGTGGGCGAGATGGACACCAATGTCGACCCGGCCTCGACCATGCAGGTGGTCGATGCGCTGATCAAGGCCGACAAGACCTTCGACCTGCTGGTGATCCCGGGCGGGGGACACGGCATGGGCGGTGCCTACGGACAGCGGAAGCTGGTTGATTTCTTTGTCCAGCATCTCCATGGCGAGATGCCGCCGAATTGGAATAAGACGGCTATACAATAGAAGAAATAAGGCTATCGAGAGCCTTTGGACCTAATAATCTCTACCTCATATGAGTCATTCATGCCCACAGGCAGGGTGATGGATTTCCATGCTGCATCCTCGATCCGCAGCGATCCGATGGGATTCCGGTCTATCGATATGCTGTATTCTCCGTGAGGCAGCCCGGCGAGGCTCAGTTGTGCCTGATGGGCGCCGCCTGAGCGGTTCTCGAGTGAGAACCGGATTTTATTCAGCGATTTATCGAGGTTGAGGGGGGTATCTTTTTTGAATCCGTCGCGATCGAGCCGCATATGAAACCTCCGATCGCCACGGATGACGTGGAAACGCTTGCGCAGTCCGTCCCGGGGAATGACCTGTAGGGCATCTTCGGATTCCGTAAGCCTCCCTCCATAGGCGATCAGTCCGAAAATCGGATCATCCGATACGACCGTGGCGGCCGTGCGCAGGCCTCCTCCGAAGCCGAGGTCGATCTCGGCGCTGTAGATCCAGGCGCCCCGGGGCTGCTCCTTACCGAGCCAGGTCCTGCCGTAGGGTGCTGTGACGAAGGCGCTGCCGGCGGCCCCGTCGTTTTCTTTGCCGGGGAACCAGTATCCGTAATCGGAGTCCGGGGTTCCGGCGTTCATCAACGCCCAGGAACTTAAAAACGAGGCATACCCCAATCGCAGATAATCGACCGAATTTTCCGCGTAATAGAGTGCATAATCAAGGATGGCCCAGCCCCCCATCTGCGACATGTAGCGCAGGGACCGCTCTCCACCCAACTGATAGTAGGAGGTTTCCAGCCACCCCCGGGTGGCGATGTTGGCGGCGATCTCCTCTTCCATGAATCTCTCGGCCGCCGCGGCCGTCACATCCAGGGTTTTTGTCGGATTTTTCAATTCCTCGCAGGCGTACCCGGCGAAGGCCTGGTAGGATTCAAATCCGGTGGGATCGAAGGGAAATTCGGAATGAAAGAGATTCGGGCCGCCGTTGATGAAATGCTCCACTTTTTTTTCCCACACGGCCCTGAGCCTATTTGCCCTAACTGCCCATTTTTTGTCATCCAGTTCCCTGATCACATCCCGTATCACCAGCTCGTCAAAATTCCCCAAATCACAGGCCGACCAGTCGGCCGTCTGCAGAGGAAGCGTGAAATAAGCCAGTGCCGTACCGTACGCACGCTCCAGGTAGCCGTCCGCGTCAAGATATGAGGTCAGCTCGGGATAGAATTTCGCCACCTGATACATGCACCAATACAGGTTGATCACATGCGGATAATCGAATACCCGCCAGACATGGCCGGTCCAGCCCTCTCGGTCATTAGGCCCGCTTTCCCGGTTGATCTTCCAGTCGGGGATCCCGTACACTCCATAAGGATACTCTTCCTGATCCGTGCACTGCAGCTTTCCCCATACGAAGTGACGGATGTAGTACTCCACTGCCTCGATCTCCACCGCCTCCGGATAGTGGACATTTTTTGCGGCGACATAGGGAGCCTTGCACAAACCCGGGTCATCACAGGAGAGAACGTATCGTCTCAGCCCATCGGTATCATCCGGGCTGCGCAGGATGCGCTGGCTCATGTCCCATTCCGAGAAAAGCCCGTTGTACCACTTGTCGGGATCGCGGTGTTGTTGCTTGTTCACCAGAAAAGCCGCCCGCTTCTTGATCAGCGTCTCAAGCTCCTGGGTGACGAAGAACTCCAGGAGCAGGTACTGGTCTCGGCCGAAGTGAATGGTCAGTTTGTTTTCGCCCAATCGGGAGAACCGGATCTTATAGACCGTGGTATTCGGGCTCTTTTCCCCCAAAGGCTCGATCTCGGTTTGTTGGGGATATTCCGGCTCGATCGATGCGATGCGGCGCCTGGTCCGCAAGGACACCCGGGCCTCGAGATCCTGCGGGATGGTCATGCCCGGGACCACATGGATGTCGAACAGGCCTTCTTCATATAGGATATCGCGTACCCCCTGATAGTCGCCCGCCCAGCGGAACTTGAGCATATAGGTGAGTTCATCTCCGGGAGAATATTTGGGAGTGAGGACAACGCTGGTCTGCGGCTGACGCCAGTTGCCGCCCCGTGCCCGGTCTTCTTCGCCCTGGGCGGCGGAGTGAATGTACACGCTGTTTCTCTGGAAGAATTCAAGTTGGGCGGGTTTGAAATTCCGCTCGTTGCGTGCCGATTCGAAGAGGGGACACTCCTGGACCGGGATCATGACCAGGTAAGGCCCTTCGCTGTTGGGGCGCATCCAGAAGAGAAAAGATCCATGGCCCGAAATCCAGCGGTGCGGCGTAACGCGTCGCGTATACATGACGGTCTTATCCCAGCGTGCTTCCGAGTTGAAAGGAAGGGGGAGGATGATGTCCCCCAACTCGAGCGGCTTATGGGTGAGGTTGCGGAAATGGAGGGTCCAGTACAGGGCATCGCCTTCGACCCGGAATCCTTCGAGCACTTCCAGGTCGGCGAAGTAATCATCCCAGCCCGATTCGTTATAGCCGACCAGGTGACGCGGAGCATCCTCATCCGGAGAGCTTCGGACGCGGCGCCTCTCATCGGTAACGGCCCGGGTGGAAAATTCCTGCCAACCGGCCTTCAGCATTCGGTAGCGGATGCTGATATGTCCCAGGACCTGATCCTCGGCGATATACTCGGTATCATGGGCGTCGTTCATTCGCTTGAGGCTGGTGATGCCGGCTTCGTTGAATCGCAGCCGGAAATGATGGCCTGGAGCATTCTCCTGGCAGAGCGCCCATGATCCGGATATAAGAGCGACAGGGAAAAAGACCACCGTCAGAAATCTTAGCCGCTTCAAAAGAGCCTCCTTTTGCTGGATTTTCCCAATTTGTTCGTCGGGAACAAGCTCGCGGAGCCTATTTCACCCGCCATTCGATGAGGCCGCATTCATACCAGGCCGTATCCTCCCGGAGATAATTGGCGTCCGGCGGCCCCAGCTCGCCTGCTTTAAACTCCTGCCCCTGGAGGATGATTTCGAGGCGAAGTCCTGAGGTAGTCACCGGATCGAAGGCCACGCGGTTGAATCGATCGGGATCGACGCCGAACGGATTTGGATTGGACACCGGAACCCAGCCCTGTGAAGCACGGTAAAAAAGGCGCCAGGACCGGGGTAGGCGGCAATACTCCCGGTCATCCTTCCAAAAGACCTCCACCTCGGACACCTCGGCCGGATGCGCGAAGTCCAGCTGGATCCATGCCTTATCGCCGTTTTGCGGCCGCAGGCGGAGATAGGTGTGCGAACCGTCGGCCGAATCCATCGGTTCCACCTGATCGAATAGGGTCTCGGGACCGGCGGCGCCGGATTGAGCCCGGGGGAAAAAGCGCTCAGCGATGGAGGGCACCTCATGTCCCGGATAATTGTCCTCTAGCGAGCCTTCCCCGCATGAGGTGCTTATGCGTACGGTCGAAACCAGGGTGGGCACAGGCCGAAGTACACATCGTGCGGCTTCCCGTGCTAACCATACGCTCATCGGGTTTTCGCCCCGGTTGGCCCAGCTGTAGTAGGGGACGGCCACCAGTTGGTGTTCTTCCTGTTTCTCGGACCGCCGGTCCGGCCCGCGCTCTACACGGGCGACTTTCCCGGTAATGACGCTGACTCCGCCCAGGAGGTTCGGGCGATATTCGGCCGACAGATCGGCGGGATCAGGAACCAAGAGATTCATCACCTGCCCGTCATTGTCGCGCCCTTCCACACAGTACACCAAAGGGCCGCGCTCCAAGGCCACCATACCCCGGTTGTCGATAACCCGCGCGTCGGCCAAGACCCGCCGGACCGGCATGGGCAGATCCAGCTCCACCTCATCACCCGCCTGCCATCTCCGGTCGATGCGGGCGTATCCCCGATCGAGATCCACCAGGCTTTCCTGACCGTTTATGCGCAGGTCGGCTGAGGGAGTTTCGGGCGTCAGGTAGCGGTAAAGGCCGCCCGGCAGCGGGTCGTTCCGGCACCAGCCGGGGATGCGGAGGAAAAGGGTGAAGTCGGCCGGTCTTTCAGGTTGAACCTGGATGCTGATGTGTCCGTCCCAGGGATACTCGGTTTCCTGGGTCACGAGAACCCTCTGCCCGTTCAATTGGATATGTGCTCTACCCCCGACGAACAGATTGATGTAGATTCCGTCTTGATCCTGGGCGTAGATGTAATCTCCCAGCGATGCCAGCAGCCGGGCCATGTTGGGGGGACAGCAGTTGGGTCCGAACCAGGGATGCCGCTCGAAGCCACCATGGGTCCTTAAAGGATTCTGATAGAAAAAGCTTCGGCCGTCCAGAGAAACGCCAACCAGGACACCGTTATAGAGGATGCGCTCCAGCATGTCCACATAGCGGGACTCGCCGTGAAGCAGGAAAAGACGGTGATTCCAAAACACGGAGCCGATGGCGGCACAGGTTTCGTTCCAGGCGCTTATGTTGGGCAGCTCGAAGGCTTCCCCGAAGTCTTCATGATCTCGGTGGGAGCCGATGTGGCCGGTGAGGTAGATTTTCCGGAAAACGACATCTTCCCAGATTCGATTCCCGGCCTGTGCGTAGAATGATTCGCCGGTCAGCAGCGCCATGTCGGCCAAAGAGGTGTAGAGATAGCTGGCCCTGACGGCATGCCCCACGGCCTCGGCCTGCTGGACGACGGGCTCATGGTCCTGGGCGTATTTTCCATAAAGCCGGCGTCCCGAGTCCGCCCGTCCCCGTTCATCCAGGAAGAATTTCGCCAGCTTGAGGTATCTTTCGTCGCCGGTGTGGCGGAAGAGTCTTACCAATCCGATTTTGACCTCCTCGTGCTGGGATACTTCACGCCGTTTTTGCGGCCCGAATTGGTCATCGATGTCGTCCGCAATCCTGCGCGCCGCCTCCAACATTGTGCTGTCCCCGGTTGCCTGGGAGTAAGCGACGGCGGCCTCGAAAAAGTGCCCGGCGCTATAGAGTTCTCCGTTCAGAAGCCTTTTCCATTCCCGCGGCCGGCCCTCGGGGAGTTGATTTTCGATCATCGCCTCAATACTGCGCTCGACTCTCTGCTCGAGTTGAGGATCCGAATTCTGCGCCAGGACATATGCCGCAGCTTCGATCAGTTTCGCGCTCGGGAGGCGGCCTCTCTGGGCATAGGCTTCCAGATGCGAGGGGATGGTGACCCTCCGGTTGTTCTCCAGCCGCGGGGCCCAAAATGTGTCCACGATTTCAACCTGTGTGAACGGTACCGCCGCGATGGTCGATTCTCTGGTGGATGGAGGAGCTTTTGTGCAAGCCGAAAAGAAGACGATCCCAAGGGCTGCGGCCGTGCCTGGGAGATATCGCTGGCTCATTTCTCTCTCCTTCAGAAAGTCTAAGGATTTATGTGTTGACTCGAATTCAAAGAGAAGCGATTGTCCGCAGAGATATCAACTTTTGTGGTAATCGATGTTATCGCGATTGACGATGTCGATCTGCACCAACACGTTTTTAGCGACCGGTTCGCGTAAGACCACATGCCGATACAGCGTGTAAAGGGCGTCATATCCTTGTTTTTCGGATTGCTGGCTGATGAGAAAATCGATGTTTCCGGTCTTGAGGTGTTTTATGTTGGCCTCGATGAGATCGTATCCGATCACATGTATGCGATTCTCAGGATGCCGGGAAGCCAAGTACTCGGCGAATTTGTGTGTGCTGGCATTGGAGACGAAAACCCCTCTGAGATTTCTGTTTTTGGACATGACGTCCTGGAAGAATGTCTCCAATTCTTGTAGGGATAGATTCCCCTCAACCGAATGAGTGGAAGTTGTGATGTCGGGATAGGCTTGGAAATAGCTCAGAAATCCATCGATCCGGGCGTTGATGTGATAATCATCCGGGAGCACCCGCATGGCCGCCACATGACAGTCCTCGCGCACCAGCAGGTGCATAAGCCTGCCCGACAAGACCCCGCTTTGGAATGAATCCTGGCCGATGTAGGCCAGATAGTGATCGTTGGGGATGAAGGAGTCGAAGAATACATAGGGCAATTCCTCCGGAATCTTCTTGATGAACCGGCTGCAGACTTCGGAAACGACGGGGGCGATGATGATTCCATCCAGATCGTCATCCAGCATGCTCCGATTCGCCTGAGCGCAAGAGGATTCCGAGTATTTGTCATAATAAAAATACTTCACATTGATCTTCTGTCCGCTCAGTTCGTTCTGCGCCTTATCGATACCCTTCATGGGGAGGGCCCAGTACCCGCTGTCCTGGGAGGGCTTGGGTATCAGGACCCCGAAGGTGAAGGTCTTGGATGTCTTGAGATGTTTGGCGAATAGGTTCGGCTTGTAGTTCAGCTCTTCGATGATGCGCTTGACCTTGTTTTCCGTTGCGGGTGCCACACTCCCCCTCTTATGGATAACCCTGTCGACCGTGCCGATGGAAACATTCGCGCGCTTGGCGATGTCTTTGATGGTGACTATGGCCCCAACTCCTTATTTGATTCGTGAACGTTCACGGATAAGATATGGTCTCAGCCCTTTTTTGTCAATAGCAATGTGGAAAAGTGTAATATCTCCTGTTCCTTATTCTGTTCAATGTTTAGGTTGGACCGGGAAGTAGACGGTGTAAGTCTGATCGATGACCTCGTACAGCGGTATCAATTTGAAGCCGCGTTCCTGGTTTACCGTCCGGTATCCGTTCAGCCAGCCGAACCACTGCCGTTCGTCGTCCGGGATCAAGATCGAGAAAGGATCTTCGGCGTCCCCGTACAGGATTCGTTCCTCGCCGCACAAACCGGCCAGGACCACCGGTCCGTCCATGAAGGCTACGGTGTCGGGTTTGTCGGGCAACGGACAGGTCGTCAGGGTTTTGGGCAGGATCAGGCGAACTCGATCCTCCTTCCAGGTTCTCCGGATTTCGTAGAAACTTGACGGCCCGACATCAACCGTCAGGGCCTCGCCGTTGACCGTGACCTGCGGTTTTCCGCTCAGCCACCAAGGCATCCTGAGGCGAAGCGAGAATGCCGACGGGGAATCGCATATGACATCGAAATCGATGATCCACCGGTCGGGCCGGTGATCGGGATCGCCCTCGGTCCGAACCCGGGACCGGCGGCCCGTCTCGCGGTCGAAGCGCTGGCTGAGCTTGACCGCGGTGTCAAGCTGGTTCCAGGTTATTTCCGAGGGGATGTACTGTGCGACCACCAACCCCTTCTCATCCTGATAGTAGATGTATCGGTCATGCCGGGTATGGGCCTGAACCAGCGAGCCGTGACAGCACCAGAAATCGTGCGTGGGTGTTCCCCAGAGCTTTCTCGCCCCCCCCTGCAGAGGCAGGAAGTAGGCGATCATGCCCGTTTCGGGATGCTGCTGGGCCAGAATGCCGTTGTAGATGTTCCGTTCGATATAATCGGCGTAAGCCGCGTCTCCGCTCCAGCGGAATAGATAATCGGCCAGCCGGATCATGTTATAGACCGTGCAGTGCTCCTGATTCTTCGGCCCCAACCGTGCAGACAGCTCGAAGGGGGGGGACCAGATCTCTCCGCTGGTCTGGCCGCCGGTGCAGTAAAAGCCCCGGTCGGTCACGGCGCTTTTCCAATACGCTTCCGCGATCTTTCGCCAGGTTTCATCTCCCGTCACTTCATAGGCCCGTGCGGCTCCGTGGGCTTCCGGAATGGTTGTGTTGGCATGCCGATTGGTCAGCGGATCGTCCCCGTTCAGCAACGGATCGAAAAGCCGGGATCGTCGGTATCTTTCCATCAGGTCGAGGTACATCTCCTTCTCGGTAAGGCTGTAAAGGTCGGCCCATGCCTCCAGCATGCCTCCGGTCTCCACTTCCAGGATGTCATCCATCTCGCCTCGGGAAAATTTCGCTGTCCAACGGTGGAACCAGCGGGCGAATTTTTCGCCTATCTCGAGCGCCTGGGGATTTTCGGTGAACCGATACACATCGATCAGACCCATGAAGGTCTTGTGGACGGTGTAGTGAGGAGCCCAGACTCCCTTTCTTTCGGCGATCCAGTGAAAGTATTTTTCGGGAATGGAGGCGGCCCATTCCCCGCCGTTCCTTTCCTGGCAGCGGGCCAGTTCGGCGATGGCGGCGTCCGTTCTGGCCTCGGCTTCCTTGTCTCCCGTGGAGGCGGCCATGAAGGCGGCGGCAGAGAGCCAGTGGCCGAGAAAGTGTCCCCGCAGCTGGCAGGTCGGGGATTCCCAACCCCAGTGGATTTCGTCGCCCCGTCCCGTTCCTCCCAAGGTGCTGTCGCGGAATCTCGGGCTCCACAAGCCGGCTTCCTGGTAGTAGTTCTGGAGCAGGTTCTCGTTCTTGAGGCTCATCACGTATCGGCGGTTCAGATCGAAACGCCGCTTGAACTCACCCTCATGCAGCTTCACCCGCCCCAAGGGCACTGGTTTGAGAGAGACTCCGGTCCGGCTGGGCTGCTCGGCCCCGGCAGGTCGGACGAAAAACACCAGAGCCAGAATGATGAATGATTTTCTAATCATAGGAATGGTCCTCCTTCTTGAATTTTCTGGAATAAATCGTGGGGGCGTCTCCAGGCACCAGTCACGGTTCTTACACCGGATGTGTCCCATGTCTATTTTACAGCTGTCTCAGCCAGGTCTCCGATGATCGCCCGGTCCTTGTCCAACAGCCGGAAGATCACCGTTGCGGTACCGGCAGGCATATCGGATACCCGGTGAGCGATCCGGATTTCGCTTGTCGGAGAGACCGCAGTCAGGTCCGAAGATCCGATCTCCAGTCCTTCCGTGTTTTGGTAAAGGGCCTGCAGTGTTCCGCGGTAGAAGACCGCCAGCGAACCTTCTATAACGCCGCCCGTCAATCTCGGCTCTTGCGCGATAATACCGGCGGGACCGGCTTTTTTGACTGCAGAACATCGGCACACGCCCCACTGAATATTTAGCGCCGCCGACTCACCCGGCGCGAGCTCTTCCAGCGGCCCCAGGACCTCCAGTTCCACGTTATTTTTGACAGGATTATCGGACCCCAGCATCCAAATTTCCACCTGGCTGCCCCGGTCAGGATACTCAGCGCTATCATCGAGCTGGAACAGCATGACGAACGCTGTCTGAGTCTGGTCATCATGCCATGCGGCCCAGCCCTCCCTAGCGCTCATTCCGACCTTTCCGGTGATATTCTGGTAGCGGGCATGAAACAGTCCTTTCCGGACACCTTCCCACTGAGGATTGTCTTCGTCACCGAACATGACGTGCCATTGTCCCTGGTTTACGGGCACGGATATGGTGATCGGGCGGTCTACGGGCAGAGTGGATAGCTGCCAGAGAGACCATGTGACGCTGCGGTCTACGATGTTGGTCATGGTCAGATCGAGGTTGACGATGGTGCTGTCGGGGACCAGTGAGTAGGTATGCGTGTATCGGAGGCCGGATCGGCCTTCCGCATCATCTTCGGGGCTGATGACCGTAACAGCATTATTTTCGATCGTGCATGTATAAATCCCACTGTCCAGGACATCATCGGGCGGACCGGGCCACTGGCCCTCACCCTGTCCTTGGGGAGCAGGCCATACCTTGGCTCCCCCGGGATTGACCCAATTCCCTCCTCTGCCGTAGCCTTGGTCTTGATCCACACGACCCTCTATGCTTTGGTCATGCCAGATGATCTGGGAGCCCTGGAATTCATATCCCATGATCTTCCCCCCGAGATCGGGTACGATATCGAGGCGGACCAGATCGTTGTGCACAGCCACGGACTCCCAGCCGAAAAATGTCTGATTCAGAAGGACCTCGGGGCGGGAGGAGACGGCAAATTTCTCGCTTTGATCGGCGCGTCTTTCTCCGGAACAGGCACATAATCCGGCTGTGAGGAAGAGAAGGAATAATTTCCCGTATCCTTTCATGATTGAGAGCCTGTTCATGCTCTCTCCTCCTGGCAGAATCGGTTTGTTGTCAGCTGTGCATCCAGATGAGGTCAATTCTTTTGTACGACCACGCCCTCCGAGTTCAACGCCTGAACGCGGATGCGCTGAACATCGGCCGGATATAGCACCTGGATGATCCGGGTTTCACCCGGGCACAGGTCGAAATAATTGTCGTCGAAACAGGCGCCCGCGGCGCCCTCGGCGAAAAGCGAAACCTGCCGGGCGAAGACATCCGTAGAGATCTCGATCTTGTTTCCGACAGTGCGGGCGGTGATGCGGGCCGGGGGAAGATGAAGCCAGCGTTCTCCGTGGAGAAGGCTGACGGCGCTACGGCCGGCGAACTCGGCATAAAGGAACTCGCGCCGCAATGAGACCGGCCCCAGGGGGGTTGCTTCCAGACACCGCTCGGCCTGTCCGGGTTTCACGGTGATCTCCCTCTCCAACGCCCCCAGCACCTTGCCATGGAAATCGACCCGCCGCAGCATCAGCCTGCTGGAGACCTCGTCCTGCGAGTCATTGACGATCCAGACCGCTATCCGGTCGGGAGAGCGTTCGAAGCTCAGGAGAACGGGATCATAGGCCCGGCGGAGAAAGTAGAAAGGAATCTTGGGTTCCAGATAGTAGTCGATGACGCTCCAGTACAGGATGGGCCAGGAGTCGTTGAGCCGCCATACCATGTTTCCCCAGCAGCGCCGCCGGCCGGCGGGGGCTCCGTCCGGGACCCCGCGCCGCGCCCGCTCGACCCGGTCCCGCAAATATTCCCCATGAGCCGTGCCGAGCACACGGATGAGTTCGTCAGGGGACTTGGGATCGCAGAACTTCTCGACCGGCCCCACCTTATCCCAGGATCCGTTAACCGACCGGTATTGCCACATGGGCGGCCAGGCCGGCTGGCCGGGAGACCGGACCGCCGGATCGTAGGCTTCCGGCCAGAGATCCTCGGGACTGAGGAACAACTGCATGCTGGTGAGCGACGGCGCACTGGCACGCCCCACCTCCGAACCGAATGTCGGGACCGATGCTTCCGGTGCGAAGGTCAGGGTCGTATAATCATGCCAGTCTCCTTCCAGCGGCCAGTTGGGGACCGGCCCTCCGTAGGGTGAGCTGGGGTGAAAGATGCGTGAAGGGTCCAGCTTACGGCAGGCGTCGGGCATGATTTCGTGGAAGAGTCCCTTTCCTGTAAAATCCCCTTTTGCGCCTGCAAAATCCCATCCCATGTGGTTTTCATTGCCTCCGCACCAGAGCAGGAGGCAGGCATGATTTCTAAGCCGACGGATCATGCCTTCGATTTCCGTCCGGCTGGCGCGGTCGAATTCCGGGAGGCCGCCGGGATGTTCTCCATAGCCGAACATGAAATCCTGCCAGATCAGGATCCCGCGCCGGTCGCACTCATCATAGAATTCTTGGGGCGGGACGTGGCCCTCCGCCCAGACCCGGAGGATGTTCATCCGGCCGAGCACAGCCAGATCGAGCAGGCGGGATGCCCGCTCCTGCGGCCAGCAGTGCGACATGCCTTCGGGAGGAACCCAATTGGCCCCCTGGAGAAATACAGGCTGCCCGTTGATGTCGAAGCGAAACCGCTTCGCTCCGGTTTCAGGGTCGCTGAACACCGGCTTGACATCCCGTATGCCGAAGGCTATCGACCTGCTATCCACCACCTCGTTGTCCTTTATCAGATGGAGATGGAGGCGGTAGAGGTGGGGTGAGCCGTGTGTCCAGGGCCACCAGAGCATCGGTTCGGATACGGTGGCCCGGAATACGAATCGGCCCGCCGAGGATGGGACCATTCCCCGGCCGATCCGTTCCTCCGCCGGATTCAGGAGGGTCCATTCAAGCTGCGCCATCTCGCCGGAGGCTTCAGACTCTACGATGACCTCGGCCTGCTTGAGATCTTCTGAAAGAGACGACCGGACCCACACATCCTCCAGCCAGGACGTGCCGGGGATATCCAGAATGACGTCCCGGAAAATCCCGATTTTTACTGAATGAGGACGGGCACCGAGGTAGGAGCCGAAATCGCTGTGGCACTTCCTTAAAAACTTGTATTTGGGAAGACCCTGATAAGGTTCCGGGACGGCGAGCTCTTCAAGGTAGCGCAGCGGAGAATAAAAAATGATAAGCAGGACATTGCTCTTTCCCGGTTCGGACAGATATTCGGACACTTCCGCGCTGTGCTCCATGAACATGTTGTCGAATCTTCCTATCCGGACCCCGTTCAGATAGACGGCCGCCAGGGTATCCAGGCCTCCGAAACGGAGGAATGCCGTTCGAGAGGCTTCTCGGGGAGTGGGAAAGGTGCAGGCGTATGCCCAGTCTTTTTCCCCCACCCAGGCGGATTGGGCGGCGTTTTTTCCGAAATGTGGATCGGGGATCAAGCCGTGCTCGAGGAGGATGTCGTGAACTTGCCCCGGCATGGACGCGGGAAGCCAGCCGCGACCGGGGGAGGAAGCCTCTTCGGTAAGCCGCCGGATGTCGGGTTTATCGGCTTCCAGCTGTTTGATGTGCCAGCCATCTTTGAGGGGGGTATAAAGGCGCTTTCCCCCTTCCTCCGCCAGGGCAACACCGGAGAATCCGCTCCAGATGACGATAAGGAGAAGCACACCGAACCGTTCTTTTCGAAACGCGGCGGATTGTGTCACATATTCCGGCTTATGTCCACGTTGCATCGATGTCCTCCTTGCCTTTATTTCCCGGCCAGCTCCAGCATCAACTTGACTCCCGGGTTTGGATTGGTGATCTCCTCGGCGGTACGGATGGTGATGGTCGGAATCGCCCCCATTTCGACCTGACGCTTCATCCGGAACTGCTCCCAGTCCGTCCGGCCGCTGAGGCGTGAATATCCGAAGGAGAGCGACCACGGCCCGAACAGAAATTTTCCCAGCTGTATAGGCTTGAGCTCCTCCAATCCCTCGATGTTCTCGAACCAGCTCTGGAACAGGTGCACCTGGCTGAATATTTGGTCCTGCATGGTGATCTCGTTGCGGCCTTCTCCCCCCA